>JGI10211J34971_10000263_pt1 | contig 41682 bp, 60 predicted proteins | sample Etolagsediment_FD_34971 | JGI IMG/M metagenome (IMG submission 34971)
GCTCTAAAATCTGGTTTTCTAGCTGCTGATCTATAGGAGCGATTAAATCGTGATAGTAATTTTTGAGGCGGGTGTTCATCTGGTTCAATGCATCAATATGTTTCCGCCCCTTTAATTTATAACATTTTCGTTTGTAGTTCTCTAAAGCATCATTCAAACGAGTGTATGTGCCTTTGTGGCGAAACGAATCAAGACCAATGATTTCCCAATCAGTATTGAATAGAAAGTAGTCTACACAATGGGAACCTATAAACCCCGCATGTCCGGTAAGAAGAACTCGCTTAGGCATTTTTATCTCCAATGGAAGTGATAGTTGTATCTTGAATATGGTTGATAATACGGACGATGATAATACGGACGATATTGATATGGCAACGTGTAGGGATAAAACCATGCATGTTGTTTTGTGACTCTTTGATTAGACATTTCCCTTTGTTTTAATATTTGCTGTATTCGCATGTCTTGTGCCTTGCGAAAAGATTCATGAGCCATTTGAGCTTGAGCAACCTTCACCTTATAAACATCAAGAAACATCCTCGCCTCGGTATTGCTCATACCTTCAAATTCTGCCTTCTTTTCCTGATAGTCCGCCTCAGTAAAATCTTTTCTAACGCGGAATTCATAGGCCAACCGAGATAAGTACCAATTTTTCTCCGTTTGAAGGGTAGCATCAAGAGCGGTGTCCGCCACCTCCTCCGTTTCCTCCTCCATTGGCATTTCTATAACAACAGGCGGGGGAGGATCAACCCAATCCATTGTAAACCCCATATGAAGATCACCCACAATAAACGCTGATAATATAAATAGACTATTCATTTTCTAACCCCATAATGTTCCTAAATTAACATAGTTAAAAGGAGATTTCTCTTGCTCTGGTAGCACCAATGCAATTTTGATATCGTCCTCTTTTTTGCCTCTAAACGTACCGACCCAACCCCTTTCACGATCTCCAACAAACTTATTAAAACCAAGCAAAAATCGCATAACAGCCATCTTGGTTTCTCTTACATACCACACAGATTGCAGGGATTCATCATAATTTGTGGAATCCACATAATTCATTCCTGCTCGGAGGAGGACCGTCAACAAAGAACGCCTTATCTTACAGCCTCTCCAAAACTCGGACGGTTCAATCCATAAAATATCTTCTCTATTTGTTGGATTGAATTTTGAATAATCCCAAGGCTGCGTCAGGCTTTCAAAGTTCAAAACCTGTTCTGTTTTATGAATGAACTCTGCGACGGTTTGGCTATTACCCTTATGATTGAAATAAAACCCGCCTACTGTCTCATCTATCTGTTTCTCAAAAGTATCTCTACACTTCTCCCAGTGTTCGCCCCCCTCCAAATAATAACACCCAGGATGAGGAGCAAAACTCGGGGACTTGTGCTTTCTAATTGGACCAAATAACGTTTTTTTCATGTTAGTTTTATAATCCAATCACAGTAATTGTTTAAAACATCATTACGCCAAATTAAAATGTCAGAGTGTTGATCCCACAAACAATCAGACAGCCTACTAATAATCTTGTTTCTTTCTCGCTTCGGAGTTTGGCGATCAACGCTTTTAAAAAGTTCATGTGTTAATTCGCCCTTTTGAGCAAACCAACCATCTAAACTGTAAAGAACCATCTCCCACGTTTTATCCGATAATTCATTTTTGGACACCATCTTAGGCTTCCCTATTTCCTTTGCCCAACTCAACAAAAAATCTTCATACTCATCGTAGCAAAGCGATTCCGATGCTAAAAAATTAAAAAAACGGTTTCCACTTCTATAGCTGTGCTTGTAACCATTATGATAAAGAGAAAAACAAGCAATAACATACTCTTGAGGATTGTTCCTTACATTGACTCTTTTGATGGTAACAAAAAACCATTTATGCGAATCGTGATTTTCAAGAATCAAATATCCGAGGCGGGGACAACCAACCAGAGGTTGCCTACAAAATCTTCGCGCATATTCCTCATGTAAGAACATTTAATTTAATCTAAATTAGGCAGGTAGGAGTTTCGCACTTTGACTTTTTCAGGCGGTTCTTCATTATCGTAAGTCGGCCAACTCTTAGAAATTGGAAGCTCATCATCTTCTACATCATCCCAACTTCCCTTAACCGGCGAAGTGTCTTCTACTTCATTAACCCTCTCAACCAAGTCAGTCAGAGAGCTAAAACCGCCCTCTGTTGCGGGTTCAGACTCAGGCTCGGGGGTGGGTTCCGGCTCGGGTTCCGGGGTCGGCTCGGGTGTGGGCTCGGGTTCCACTTCCACTTTGGGAGCAGTCGTAGGATTGGTGAAGATATCAGAAGTTTTCCCTTCTTCCATTCCTCCTTCTTCCGGCAATTCAGAAACCTGACCTTCCTCTAAATCAGAAACCTGACCTTCTTCTAAATCAGGAATGGGAATAAGTTTCTGCTCTGCCGTTCTTTCAACCAAATCTTCTTTCGGAAGGTCAGAAGTGCCACCCTCATCCCTAATGCGATATGAAATCAATCTATCTTTATCTCTCTCTGTAAAGGCTCTTCCCCCCGAATAATCTAAAGTTATCCATTTTACGCTCCCATCATCCCTAACCCACTCATAAGCTAGAGGAATACGACCATTGATGATAGGAATAAAAACTTTCCTTCCCGAACTAAGCTCTACGGCAACCTTAAATTGTTCTTTAATTTCACCAGTGTTTACCAACTTCAAAGTGGGGTAGGCTTCATGATCTTCAGTTGATTTAAATTTAATAACCTTACCAACATAATTGCTATTATACAAAATAGCATCTTGATAATCACACACAACAGTATTTCCAACAATTATAACAGTAGGAATGAAACCATTAATGACAGGAACACGATACTGTTTTCCGTTTGATAATTCCACTTTCACTTGAAACTGTGTTTTAATACGACCTATATTTCTAAACTCTACCCTTAGAGGCTTTTTTGCTTTATAGGTAGATAAATTAGTTGAGCAACTACTCTCGCAACGACTCCAATTTGTTCTTGTCCAAAACATTCGCCAGCCGCCGCTAGAATAATTAGACCCGAAGGCTCTTTGTGCATTGCTAATCGTGTAATCGGCTTCACACTGCCCTATGAAAAACACCAACGAACATACTGCTAGTACAAAACTTCGTATAAACATTTCTTTCATCCCTTGCTTGCAATTAATTTTCAAAACTTTCAACTAAAAACATGTCGTCCGCATGGACCCATCTATGCTCACTCTCACTCCAAGTAACAGGGTATGCCTCGGGAAAAGAATCCAAAATATCAAACAAATGCCCATCATTTTTTGCATGATCTACTGATCTTTGAAAAATCAATGGATGGATATTGGGATACCTCTCCCTAATCGCACACACTGTCTTATCTGTTACCATTGTTTTATTATAGTTTATCGCCTGAGAAACTTCGGCCCTTAGAGCGCAATCTCCACCACCTAAAGATAGCCAAAAAGACAACGCCACCAATAATGCCCATAAAAACGCCAGATGACGAAAAAGCCATACCCCGCCCCAATAAATAATTTACTAGACCACCGATATAACTTCCAGCAATACCAATGCCAATAGTAGGCAAAAAACCTACTGGATCATCACCAGGATGGAGACATTTAGAAATAATCCCAACAACCAAACCGTATATTACCCAAATAAAAATGCCAATCATCAAATCCTCCTGTTTTCTGTAATGAATTTACAAAGGGTTAAAAAATAATTTTGATCCAAATTCCACTTCATAACATTAACATCCTTGTGTACCCATTGAATATTTCCCTCTACATATCCTTTAGAAGAATCAATTCTATCTAAAGATGCTATAAATCCCTGTTCTACTTTATCCGGCATTGGTATATCAATCCCTGACAAGGCACACTTCTCATTTTGCAACTGATAAACTTTCCAAGCATAATTAATAGATATACTAAACTCCAATGATCCACTTTTTCTTCTTAATGCATTCGCTTTTAATCTTTTCCAATATGTTCCACTTAACTTACCACACCCCTTCCAAGAACAGCTTCTCTCCCCCGTCATTGCACAACTACCACACATTTGCGACTTACCATTCAATAAATGCGATTCTCTAATTTTTTGTTTATTGCCACACTCGCATTTACAAAGCCACAATACCCTACCTTGTTCTGCCTCTTGTGGCTCAATCACACTCCACTTTCCAAACCTTTTACCTTGTATATCCTTAAACTTCTTTATCCTCTTAGTATACTTTCTACTAATACCTAGTTTTTTTAAATGCCTTTGAAGAGTGGTTTTTGCTACTCCATTTTTATCAGCCGATTTAACAATTGATAAACCACATTCATAATCTTTTATTGCTTGTTTAATACTCATATTCATATATACCCACGAACAATCCATTTTACCTCACAATAATCCAATTTATTTTGGTTTTATGTCTAAATAAGAGTCTGGGGTTTTAGAATTTAAAATATCAGCATTCAAATCTTTCATATAACGAAGATAACTCGCATCAAATTGCGAATACCCATTAAATCCAATTCGTCGCAATACTCCATCTGGATCGCTGCTAGATTTCATAAACTCATGCAACACATCCTGCCCAAATTCTTTTCTTATCAACAAACACAACGCTAAGCTTTGTGTATCAAATAATTCCTTTTCTTCTTTACTTAGCTTCATATAGCCATCCTCATCCATAGCAAACATAGCTTTACTGAAAAACAACTCTTTATGTTCTCGCAGCATAGCCAATTGGGTGCGTATTAATGGAACGGTGTTATTGAGTCTTGATACACCTCGATAAACCCAAGTTCTTAATCTCAATCCATGTTTCTGGTCAAACTCACTTAAACATGGTGTCGTAAGACATTCAGGAACTACCTCTGATGGTGAGTCATCTAAAAGCAGCCAAACAGCCGACATTGTTATTTTATTAGACTCCTTTCTCACTTCTGCCCTTGAATCCTCTATTCTAAATAACTTTTTCATTAAGGTTTTTGTTGGAACGCAAATCACCCGACATTCCGAAGAAAAATCAACATTTGGGAATCCCCACCTTTTCATAACCCAGGTCTTAATTTTCTCAATGTTCCGAGCCATAAAAAGACCTTGATCTTCTTCCAACGCCAAAACTGTGAAATTCTCCGTTGTCCAACGATGCCATTCCAGATCCTTAATTTCAGGATCATCGAAACCCCAATCTTCCATTTTCTCCGTGCCATGATAAACCACGGGTTCTGGAAATGCCTCCTGCGCCTGCGTGGCGGTTACCATAACCACCATAAGAATTAAAGCGCTCGCTACCTTAAACATTTTCTCTCTCCCATTGTACAGGTTTCTAATAGTTTCTTAGCTGAAATTTGAATCTTTCGATTGGTGGCATGTAAGGCTAGTCTTTTTAAAAACCAAACCTTAGCATTATATAGAGTTCTGCTTAGTATATAAAAATTACTCGAATTTGACAAGCCTAAAATATTTAATGTAGTTTCAACATCAACACACTTTAAGTTTCTAGGCATCGTTAATGTTTCATAATTATCAACAAAAGATACAAAAAGTTGCACCCAATTTTTAATACACTCTCCATCTAAAGTGCCTTCAGGAAATCTGAATTCTATTGTACTTCGATCAAAAGTCTTACGCCGACGACTGCGGGCGTAATTCACTAAGTTTAACGCTACCTGTTTTTGATTATTTTCATGAATTGATATGTCAGTAGGGCAGATGATTTTCCAAAACTCTAATGGATCATACCGCCTCAATAAACTTAACTTCTTCATCTTAGAACCAACGAGCGGACTGCAATAACTTGTGATTCTCCGATCAGGGGCGATACATTGCATCATTACATTTTCAATTTTAAACCAATTGGCTAAAAGGACACCAATCTGTTCCGGTTCAAAATCTCCCACACCCACATGAACGTGCAAGCCACAGTTATCGTTGATCGTCAATCCACGCCGCCTCAAATGATTTGCAATTTTCCCAATGTGCTGCAAATCTTGGTAGCCGGAGGCTTTGTATGATGCGACTTCCCATCCATGATCAAAATACTTTCCAAGGGGACCACAGGTGGCATCATATTTAACATGCCAAAAATCGTTATTTAAAGATTGTGCCCAACCATTGCCGCTGCTGGGTACACGAACTGATTTAAAAGAAACCTCTTTTATAAAAGAGGCGATGTCCTTGCGGGGGACTTCGGGGCCAACTTCTAGTTCCACCCCAAAACTACGGTTGCTAGAAAACCGCTTATACTGAATAGCATGCATTTTAAGGCTCCCTCCTCAAAAATAACTAATATACGGAAAAAAATCAAGATTAAGTTTCTTGAACAAATTCCGTGTTTCCCACATCCACCAGACCATCATCTGGTCCAAACCTTCGTCCCTTCGGGGGTTCCGGTGGGGGCATTGATGTAAGAATGCTGTATAGGTCTCCTATGCCCTCAGTATTCCTAACAACAAGCGCTCCAATCATAATGATTGAAAGCAAATTTAAAACACACAATATCAAAATAATTACAATTAAAGTTATCATAAAATTAAAATAGTATCAAGTAAGTAAAACATCCTTGGGTATAATTTGGCTAATATCCAACCTCGGCGTGGCAGACCCAACACCCTGCTGGGAAATTTCTATCTTTAAATACGGATCAAGTAGCCACTCAGGAGATTTAAATAAACCGATATTATCGAAACACACATTAAGTTGTCCATTAATATTTGAGGCGGTGGTTGTCTCTATAATTGCATGAGTTTCAGTATTCAACATAAAACTGAAGACCAAATTCAATCCTGGGGGGCATACCTCTTCTGGAATAAATGCCATCAAAATCCTTGTGTCGAAATCCTCACCTGTTGTAATATTTTTCCTCTTGATGTATACACTGAACTTCCACACTTCAACGCCTAATTCCGTAGTGCCACTTCGCCTCACTTCTCCGACATCTACACCACCAACATCAGTTACACAGGCCCATTCAATCAAAATGGTCCAAGTTTCGGTGGAATTCCCATCCTCTCCCACTCCGCTATAATGTTGATTAACTTGCCATGACTCATTCCCAGCGTTGTAAATTAAATTCATCACACTAGAAATTTGAAGTCCATTTCTTGTTAAAAATTGCGATAGTTTATTTGTATCCTCTAAGTTGTGCCTTGCTTGAACAACCACAGGAACCAATTCGCATTCACAAGCTTCCCGAACTACTGCTGTTGATTCCTCTAGATCTTCACCATCATCATCTTGGAACACAGCCTGCAAATCGCTATATTGAGTATAAAATGCCACATTGCTTACAAACTCACCAAGATATACAGTGGCATCCGATTCCCCTTCTGCATCAATTTCTATATCAATAATTTCATCTTGAGTGTAACCACTAGAAGAAAATTCGCCCGGTGATGAAATTTCAATATCGCCAAATTCATCCATTCCAAAAGACCACTCAACAGTAGTCACTATTCCCCATTCGGTGACTACATCACCTGTGAGAACGAACGGGAGACATTCAGGCACTTGTTGCAATACGTGCGGGTCGTTGCCTGGGAACACTTCAATATAAGTTCCACATCCGTCAAACTCATCTTGATCTTTTGTGAGCGCGGGTTGGGTATATCGGACAATTCTACCGACATTAAATACTTCTCTATTCTCACGATAAAACTCAGTAAATCCTCTATCTACAAGCTTCTCACAAAGCTCTTTAAGAGAACACGCCATGACTACTACAATTTGCTTTCTGTAACAATCTAATGCAGCATTCTCATGATCGTAGTAAAGAGGATACCAACCATTCTCGCCCCAAATTATACAACGAAACTTTTGGCATATACTTTCAACCTGCCAGTAGTACGGAATGCATTCACCCACATTATAAACAAATTCCTTCTCAATGGTGAATTCATGTGAATTTAACGAGCCGGATGAGGAATGAGCCCCACCAGTTTCAGCACCGCCCGTTGGATATTCTGTATATGTAGCCATCCCTTTATATATGGGAAATATATGTGGAAAACGTTATTTGAATATTTTTACGCTTCCAATCTTTTTAAAATGTCAGATACCAATGGATGTCTTACAATGGAATCTTCTCCAAAACGAATAACACCCACACCAGGCAAGGTCTCAATCCTATGGACTACATCAACAAGAGCTACATTTCCATTAGTGTGAATGTCGCTTTGTTTTGGATCGCCCGTAATAATGATTTTGCTATTCTGCCCAAATCGGGTAAGAAACAATTTTAATTGTGAGGGAGTGGCATTCTGAGCCTCATCAAAAATGCAGACTGAGTTATCAAAAGTACGCCCTCGCATATAAGCAATGGGGGCCACTTCCACATACGTATTCACAAAATTGTCAAAACTCTCCTGCCCAGAGCCAACAAGCTTCTGTACGCAGTCAAATACAGGGAGAATATATGGATTTATCTTTTCTTCAAATGTCCCTGGAAGATAGCCAAGACTTTCGCCAGATTCTACGATTGGTCGGGTTAAAACCATCTTTCTTTTGGTCTTATCCAGAATCTCAGCAATGGCAAATGCCGCAGCTAAATGTGTTTTTCCAGTCCCGGCAGGGCCTAGCATTGCTATAATATCATGTTCTTTATAAACAGAATAAGCAAGTTTTTGAGCAGAATTAAGAAAGTTTATGTGAAATTGTCCGTTAGTTTTTTTCCGCGCCATATGAAATCAATCCTTCTACCCTGTATATAGACATGGCGTATTTCAATATTTCAGATTCTAAGGCTAAATAAATTATAATGCAATTTAGAACCTTTTTAATAGAGTCAGAGAGTGACTATAAGGAAGAGTTGAAAAAAACGATATCTAAAATTCCTAAAGCTCATGCTGCGCTTATTAAGGGTTTTAAATACATTTTCCAAGGAACAAATACTTTAAAAAATGACGGGGAACATGTAGGTCTCATAGATCAAAAAAACAAAAAAATCGTTATTGCATCTCCTTGGAATTACGGCAGAGAATACACACTTTTACACGAAATAGGTCATTTAGTATATGAAAACTTCATGACAGATGAATTGAAAAAGCAATGGAAACGGATTGTAGAAAGGACTAAAGATAAGCAAAACCAAGGAGCGGAAGAGCTATTTTGTATGGCATATGCTAACACATACGCCAAAAATAAAATTGAAATTCACTCCCACGGCGAATGGGAGCAATTTATTAAAAAATTGCCTAAATGACATAGATACTGAAAAAGAGGATAAGAATGGGCATTCGATATAAACTTAAAAGCGAAGCTGATAGAATTGATTACCTCCCCCCCCACGGACCAGGATCACAAGGAAGACAAGAGGCGGCTAATGTCGCTGATTATACCGTGGACTTCTTACTCCAAAAAAGACTGCGCACGGTCGTAAAACGAAAATCAGGAGAATTAATCCAAGAAGACGATTCCCGAGAAGGAGAATACGTTAAAGATACCTATTTCGTAGCCGCCTCCATACCCGATGGAACTGCTGACAATAAGCCTGAGCATGTCACATTGAGACGACCTGTTGGTGCTTTTGATGTGAATGTTATTCTTTTCGTAGAAGACGGCGAGGGTCCAGTCGTGAGCATGATGATGATGGCACCTACAAATGCTACATTGATTCCATTCTGGTCGTTTTAAACACCTGCTGTTAATTGCTGGGCATCTCGAAGCAATCCCGGTATTGTAACCATAGCTTGTTCGCTTAATCTCTCATATTCATTAATATCAAGAGAAAATATCTTATAATGATGACAAACAGGATTTCGCATAATCTGGGGCTTCCACCCACGATTTTGTGCCCTGACCGTCATAATAAAATTACCTCCAATTTGAGGTAGCTCTTTGGGATAAGGACCAATATCATCCCAAGTCTTGCGAGTGACCAATAAGCAATATTCCTGAATGAAATCTACTTTCTGGTTTTGCATATAATAAGACTGCAACTCAACACCCACCATTCCTGAATCCTGAGCCTCTGAAACATTAATTAATAAATCAATCCAGGCAGGATTAGTAATTACCACATCGCAATGTAAGAAAAGAAAATAATTAGAACCTTTATCTGCTTGCTCAATCCCCTTGTTGATGGCCGGACCCCAGTATAAATTTTCTTCATTCCTAACAATCTTAATTCCATCATCTTCAATTTCATCCAAGAAATCCTGTGTTTCTTGACCAGATCCATTGTCAACTACTATAATCTCATAATTATTATTACTGCTAGTGACTGCTATGGATTGCAAACATATATTTAAATATTCAGGTCTATCCTTGTGTACTACAATAACTGAAATTTGCTCTTCACTTCCATCTGCTGTCATATTAAAAGACAACTCCGGCCTCTCGCCCTCTAGGGGATTGTGTGGTGTAATATTTGCCATATTTAATTCTCAATATCTATTTCATGTACTCCAACTTGACATACGCACTTAATCGTCTTGCCCTCAGAAGTAATAATATTTTCTTCAAATTGCTCTCTGGATAATTTATTCACAAACTTCTCAGCCCGTGCTTTGTCCATAAAAACTCTCTCAAATCTAATTCCAACGTGATCTAGAAGCGCAGAAGGCCCATCTATTTCCCTAGAAACCGTAACCACTGCCCATGCCTTTTTCATCTATTTTCCTCCCGCCTCTGTTTAGCAATGCGACTCAATTGAGCTTTCACTAACTGCTTATAACGTGGCAATACGCCGTGCGGATATTTAGAAATCGTTTTTATTAATTCTTGTGTCGTGTACTCATCATACTCTTGTTCTTCAATCCATCCGATTACAGATTTCAAAGTAACCTCAACACCACGGCTCCTACTTTTAGATTTGGTATCTTGAGAGGCGGCTTTACTCTCTTGAATCATTTGTCGCATATTACTGGCCCTGTCCTGCGACACTTGTGTATCAAAATTTAGCTTTTCTGGCATTGTGCCCTTTCTTCTTTAAATTGCTCTACAACTTCCGGTGGAACCTCAGGAATCGCTACATCATGTCCGAAACTTCGCCATCGAAGAAACTCAAGCGTTTTACTCTTCAGCTTTTCTAAATGAGGAAAATCACCCTGGAAATCAATCTGCTGTGTCTCGTAATCTATGTATCCCGTGACTAACGTTGAGACTCCATCTATTTCACAAGTCACCCTAATAGGGATCACATTAGCTACATGAACAATTTTAACTTCAGAGTCATCATCGTCAGGAACAGGAACCGCCTCCATTTCTTCTACATACTTAAAGCGAGTATCCTCTGACATTATTGAACTCCAATAGACTAAATAGGTTGTGAAATTAGTATAGTAACTGCATATGTTAAAATTTAAAGAATACCTTCGGCAAGTGGAAATGAACGTACCAGGAAAACACCTGGATTACGCACAAGGAGCCATAGGTCCAAGCCACAACACGGGAAGTGAAACCGGAGCTAGCGATACATATGGCAACAGAACACTATCAAGCCAAGATTTAATAGTCAAAGGCGTGCCACATGAAACGATTGTGGGTCGCGTTTCAATGATTGACCCATCTAAAACCCCAATCTATATACAGGTAGCCAATGACCGGGGTGTAGTTTTAGCTCATATTAAAATACCCGAACGAGATTTAAATATGAGACTTACAGGGGTGCCGTCAAGATTAGAAGATATAAAAGGTAAGCGAATAAGAATCGTCCTTCAGCGAAGTCAGGAAGATACGTCCAAAACCTTTACGAAAATAGCTTGGGGACAAATTTATTGAGGCCGATTGTGAAACGTGGTCACCGGAACCTTGTCAGGATCAAGACCAGGACCATACGGTGAGGGGCAATAATCTTTAGATAGCTTATCGATCACACGATCAGCAACCTTATCTACTACAAAATCACCCACGATCATCAATCCCATAATGACAGCGAATGCACCCACAACTATTAATAACACCTGCTTACTCTTTAAGTTTTTCATTCCAATTCTCCTAACTGGTTTATAGTAGTATTTATTTTATCATAATAAGTTTTAACTTACAATAGGGCTAATTTTTTCAATAGAGACTCATGCTCTTCAGTAAGTTTATCAGGTATCAATAGATTTAAAGACACAAATAAATCGCCACGCCCCTTTTTCCCTTTCAATCCCAATCCATTTAATTTAAATTTATTCATAATGCCAGTGCGGGGCGGTATCCAAAATTTCGTTTTTTGTCCATTTATTGTTGTCACTTCCATATGAGTGCCAAAAATTAAGTCCGTGTATTTCACTTCTTTTTCACAATGTAGATTTAATCCACTTCTGGTAAATTCATTGTGTGGTTTCACCCTCACATGAATGAATAGGTCGCCATTTTGAGACGGTCCTGGCTGTCCTTCTCCCGAAAGTGCCATTAATTGATTGTTTTCAATGCCCGGAGGAATCTTCACATCTAATGAAGTGACTTCTGATCCACACCGACCTGAGCCGTTACACTCCACACATTTATTTTTAGGGATCTTCCCCATTCCATTACAAAATGAACATCTAGCAAAAAATTTAAAAGGGGCGTTATGATATTCTTGTTGTCCCGACCCTTTACAAACCTCACAGGGCACTAAATCAGCAAACCCTTTTCCGCCACACTCAACACAAGCCTGCATCTTTCTAAAAGACACAGACTTAGTACACCCGTGGAATACATCTTCCAGAGTTACCGTAACATCGGTATGAACATCATTCCCACGGTTCTTTCTAAAGAAATCACCACCAAAAACACTGAAGGGATCAAAAAAACCGCGAGATGCATGACCCCGATGGTCATACACCGCACGTTTTTCTTCATTACCCAAAACCTCATAGGCTTGAGCTACTTGTTTGAATTTATCTGCTGCCTTGGGATCATCATGATTGGTGTCAGGATGAAACTCTCTGGCTTTATTCCGATAGGCAGCATTAATTTCTTCAGGCGTGGCACCTTTAGGAACGTCTAATATCTCATAGAAATCCATTATTCCTCAAGAACAGCCTTTACCGAATTGGGCTCAATTGTACCGATTTGTCGCTCTGAATCGTTAAACTTTGGGGCCTCTACAAAACCACCAGAAAGCATAATGCGATTCCCCACATCAAATCCCCACTCCTCGGGCTTAACTCTCGGACCCATCGCCAAAATGTAGGCTTGTGGGGTGTCCATTACATCCTGGTTATCTACCAAATGCAACTTAGTACCAAGAACCTCATCCTTATTCAAAATCTCAACTAAAACCTGACTGCCTACAGGGGCTACACCAGTTATCTTAGGTACACTCATCTTTCTCTCCTTTGTTAAGAATCACTCCAAAAATTATTTGCATGGTCATAAACTACGTTGTTATTAGCCACAACATAGTCATTGTTAAGCGTAACATCATTCGCTCCAACAGTAGTAGTAATATAACTGCTAATTTGCTTATCTACTTTGTCTGCCAACTGGTCTTCAATTACAGACTCCACAATGGACTCTGCCAAATCAAACGGACTAGACGCTCCCAAATGATACACTTCTAACAATAAAGACTTCAATTCTTCTCTGCTTAATCTATAATTCATAAAATAACACCTAAAAATTCCAAATCTGACCTGCGTAAAATTTCCAAATTTATATCAGGATTCGATTTGTATATGCACTCAAACTTTTCTTTTTGTAAATTAAAATGGTACTCATTTTTTATATCAACATAAGCATCCCACTCGTATATGTAAAAATCGGGATAATACAACCTACTACTTTCATGTATATCCAGATATGTTATCCTTCCTTTGTGTGTTTCAAACAACAAACCACTCTCATCAGCCCACTTGGCAAAAGCAAGTTCCCATGTGCCTTGACATTTAATAGTTTCTCCATTTACCTTCTTATATTCATACCACTTACACTGACCAACTCTAACTCCTTCAAATTTGCCATCAGCCCATGCTTTTTTAGTTTTCTCTGAGTAATGTTTGCGAACTTTAATATCAGCAAACATTTCTTTTCTCGCAACAGATACTTTAGTGCGAGCCTCTAATTTCTTCATCCCATTACAATCACCTAAATTAATTTTACCTTTAGTGCTTTGCTTAATTTTAAAAGCCCATTCTGGATTATTCTCTTTGGTACAATAAGTCTTACCATAAGCAGGATTATTCTTACCTGTTTGATATTGATTTACACACTTTCTAGAACAAAACTTCTGCTTATTTCTATTTTTAAATAAGGCTTCATAATTTTGATTACAAAACAAACACTTTTTAATTACTTTTGACATGGATTTAGCGGCTCTTGCTTTTCTATTTTAGTTACCGCTCGACCAACTAATTTTTCCCAATCTTTTTCAGGTCTGACCTCTAAATTTTTCTCCCAAGCACCACTCATAACTTTTGGATCAACACCAATTTGTTTTGCCATAAACATTAGAGCATTTATATCTTTAACAAAACACGATCCTGAAAACCCCGGCAGTAGTTTTCCGCTACCATCGCTCGAAGGTGAAGGCCCCGGAACCATCCAGTGAGATACGCCAAGTCGTTTATCTTTAGTTGCATATTCGATTATTTTGTCATAATCAACATCATATAATTTATCACAAATTTGTTTCATCTCATTCGCAAAACTAACTTTAACAGCAAGAAAACAATTTGTTACGTACTTAACCATCTCTGCGATGGTGGAGCTAGTTTTAGTTACAGGCACCTCTGGATATGCCGTAGAATACATCTGCTTCAAAACAGACGTACCTTCACGCGGACCACCAATAATAATGCGATCCTGATTCTTGAAATCATTTACAGCATCTCGCTCTGTTAAGAACTCAGGATTAAAACACACCACATTCATACTTGCATTATCATTAAGCTGAGCTACTGTGCCTGGCGGAACGGTAGACTTCACTACCACTACTCGCTGAGTGTCGGAAAGCGAATCTAATTGCGTTACTACTGTCATCACAATAGAAGTGTCCGCCTCACCATTCTTTTTCATCGGTGTCGGAAGACAAACAAAAATAGGGCCATCTGTTCTCTCAAGTAAATATTCCAACCCATTTTTATCAGGAGGAATCCTATACCCCTCTACCCTAACTTCCGCTTCGTCATTTCTCCAAACATAAATTAAATCAGGGTCTTTCTTGTCATAAGTAACAACCTCAAAGGCATGTCGCATACCTTCTCTTACAGCACTACCAACAAAACCCTGCCCCACGACACCAATAGTATTCATAATTTACTCCATTTCTACTAATAAAATAGTTAATTCAACCAATATGTTACAAAATAACATTTCCCGTCTCTCTCACCAAGCAGGATAGGGTTGATATAATTCTTTTTTATCATAAACAAATCTAAAGCCATCTTAGCTTCCGCCTCATTAGAAAATTTGACACATTTCCCATCTTCATGAAAATACCAGCGACCTTGGGATTTTTCCGGCTGGTCCAACCCAGGAACTAAAAACCACAAAGCATCAAAAATAGGCTTCTTTCCCGCATCAGGGAACGCCTCAATTAAATTAACCACCCGGCGCATATCTTCGGGCACATGTTGCGACAACACATGAAATGGATATGCTCTCGGCTGATATTCAAAAAACGCATTGCCGCTCTTGGTTAGTTCAGGGAACAAATCATAGGGGGCGACAATTTTATAGACGGGCTTACCTGTATTTCGCACAAACAACTCAAAACCAATCGCCTTGGCTAAAATCACAGCCGCATTTGTCATTGTAATACGATTAAAACCAAAATATTTCTCCTGTTTTATTTTAAAATCATGAAGATCAGACATGATTAGACTATAAAGATCTTTGCAACCCAATTCCAAATATCTCGCAGCTTTTCTTTCAGCGTATTCTATTTCATTTACATGAAGGGTATTAAAACGGATATATTGTTCAAGCGAATTGGGCAGAGCATGCCACAGTTCGTTCCCCCGCCTCCAAATTATTCTTAAATCTATAGATGTTGTTTTCTTTTGTTTGCGAAGATTATTACGAGCGTGCTGTCCCAACAATCTTGCGTGCATTTGACAAGAGGCGGGAAGGGACAACTTCTTAAAGACATCCTTAGCCACTTTATTTCTGGCTGCGGATTTTAGGATAGAGGGAACAACTTTGGTAAGATTCTTCTCTTTGGCAAATTTAGCAACTTCAAGAATTTCCAATACACACTCTGAGAAGTCGCTATCACTCTTGAACGCCCCACCGAAGACATTAGTAACTTCAGGGTGGTCTATATCTACAGCAAGAGCAAAAGAAACGATCTGTTTGCCAAGATCGCCAAGCGCAAATTCAATTAAATCAGAATCATAAGATTTAGGAAGGCTTTGTTTGTGTCCCCTTGGAAGGAAGCTTCTCAAAAGATTAGATTGTTTTGGAGGCAGTGTGGAACTAGACTCCAACCGTTGAGAAACTAATTTTATAATTTCCTGAGCTTCGTAGATCATCGGGGGCTCATTATTTAATGGGCTCTAATTTGCAAATAATGCGATTGCCTTCAAACTTAGGTTTTAACACAACCTTGCCCACGTTGTCAACATATTCTATTACTTTTTCTACGACCTTAAAACCTTGATCTTTGTGCGCAAACTCTCTGCTTTTAAACATCACGTTCAATTGCAGGTGCTTGCCTTGCTCTAAGAATTTTAAAGCAGCCTTAGACTTGGTTTCAATGTCATGCTCAGCAATTTTGGGGCGGAGTCTAATTTGTTTTAGCTCCACGCCTTTTTGCTTCTTTTTATCTTTGTTCTTTGTAGATTGTTGGTACTTATATTTCCCATAATCCATTATAGAGCAAACAGGGGGGCGGGCATGAGGAGCAACCTCAACCAAATCTAATCCCTCTTCTTGCGCCATTTTTCTGGCTTTATAGGTAGGATAAACACCAATATTTAAGCCATCCTTAACAACCCGAACTGGAGAAATCCGTATTTTCTCGTTTACACGAACGAACTGATTCTTTTCTTTTTTCATTAGAATTCTGTTGTGTAACTCTTTTCGATTTTAATTAAAAATCCTTCCCCTTGAACTGGAAATCTTCTGACCCACTTTATCCCTTCGCCCACAGTACAGCCAAAGTCAATTTCACTAATATTGCTTGGTGTCCAGCTAGGAATTACACTTGTCGCCAATGATCCATAAACTACAGAATCAACTGGTATATTACTTGGAAGAATCACTCGTTCGGCTTCTCTAAGTAGTTTAAATTCCATCCAATAACATCCAGGGAGACACGTATCTCTGGCTTCCCACTCATGAACCAAATATGTATCTGTTAATTCATCCCGAGTGGTAGAGCCATCAACATTCACCGTATCTTGCTTCACCAACTCAAAAGCGGCTGGTGAATTCAAAATCCTAAATACCCTCATAGTGGAGCCTCGGGGCCAAGCTACAGCCCTAGTGCCATTATAAGCCCTCTGCACCTTGATTAACTTATTATTTTCATCAAACCCCGTGACAAGCATATGCTCTGGGAGACGGACACGATCCATAATGATAATGTCATTTATCATTATTTGATTAAACCCAATATCATCAGCCAATCTAAAATAAGTCTCTTGATTGGTGATCGCAGTCTTGAGTTTAGCAATTGCCCACATATTTGTTTCCACAAGCATGCGGGGAACTGTAACAATCGCATCACATCCCTCTTCGGGACAATGCCAATAATCTGCGGTAAATCCATCTGGGACTGTAAATTCATACCCACAAGTTGGGCAGGTATATACCTCAATTTCTAATTCTAGAGGGCCATTACAGTCTTCTACTGAAACTTTGAAGTCGGGTTGTGTATCATGTCGCCTAATGGTGAAATCGGGGCATACATCATCTGAACAGCCGAAGCCATCGGGACAACTGCCCCTTGTCACGGGCGTATCTAAAGTTGAGCCACATCCTGAGCCGAGTCTATTACAAATTGCCATGATACTTTATATACGCTCAATAGGATCAAATATGCTCAAATCATCCCTAAGATGTGTATTCCAATTATCCATCCAGCTTAAATCACCCTGAAATTCTACAAGCGATACGGAACCCTTTTTGGCTATCTCATCAGTCTCAGACATATTCTGGTCTACACACATAGAGCCGGAATCATGATGCTTGGAATCACTATAATAAATTACCCTTTTAATCCCACTTGTGACAATTTCAAGCATACAAGGAGGACACGGCTTTCCTGTGACATATATGGTGGCTCCATCCAGAAGCTCTTCTTTTGAGTGGTTAATAGCATTCCGCTCTGCATGATTTGTGTAAGGATACTTCCTCATATACACAACACCATCAATCACCAAATCCTCTCTACCCCAATGAATTGCATTGTCGTCAATTTGATGAGGCGGGCCATTATACCCCATGCCCAGAGGCTTATTATCATGAGTCACAATAATAGCACCATGTTGTGTCTTGGGGTCTTTAGAAAAGGCAGACATTAGAAATGCCAGCCCCATATACTTTTCGTGACGAGAGGGAACTGCCCGAGGGGGGACTAAATCACTCATCATCCACCATTTGCTCTGCGTTGTACTTGCCGGTTAATGGGTTAAAAATACCCAAACGTACCATCTCTGCCTCGTCATCAGTGATAACCTTAATGTATCCCCTGTTCAGCAAATCGATTACTTCTTCCAAACACTTTTCTAATCCCTGTGATGGGTCACGATCATACACATTCTTCGCGGCCCGCCTCAAAATTAACATCAAAATCTCATGACTTAGTTCATCCTGCTCAGCAAGCTCATCCACAGTCATACTAGGTTTGGTAGGATAATACATTTTTTACCTTATTAGAATTTCTGAAAGTTTAAATTTATCCACGCTTTTTACCGCAGTAATTACCACTTTACTCTCAACGATTACCCTCGCTGGCCCTTTTGTTAGGTGAGATAAATGAAAAGGAACTTTATCATCTCCATACTTAGAACCAGGAAGTTTCAATAACTGGGAACCTCTAAACCAAACACCAAATCTCCTCAAACACCTACGAATCGCTATGTCTTGGTAATGATCCGCGTCTTGAGTTTGCTTTCTATAATCCGTGCCTGATTCCATGTCCTGTTTATTAAATTCACACACGTCACCATAGTTTTTAACAAGTTCTTTAAATAAAGTCAAGTTGTTTCTAAAGAACGACCAGTAAGAGTCCTCATATAGTTGCATCCCTAAATCCCAAGAGTATAGACTCTTCCCAATCTTAAAGGCCCAATACCAATTGCCTTCGCCAACTTTCTTATTCAGATATCTTTTAAATCTGTCTCTATTTTTCCCCAATGGAGGAACAGGCACCGTTTCTAACATTATGCAACATGAGCTTGAATATAATCTAACTCATATTTATTAACATCAGCATACGTTTCTTTGAAATTTGTTAATAATTCTGCCTGGGTTTCTGTCAGATATGTCTCTAAAATTGGGGCGGGCATGGGAACAGCAGTCTTCCAAAATCTGCCTAAACTTAGCTCATAAGAGATAGGTATGAAGCCCAAAGCTAAGTAATCTACACATCTCACACATAAACAATCATTAGAAACATCATAAGCATATCCGCCCAATGGAATACACTTTTTACACGGAATTCTTGTTAATGTGTTCTGCTTGTCTTGCTTGTGAATAGCAACGGCCAATACATAGGTTGCATCCAAAGCACGTACTTCAAGATGTTCTAGAATGTCTCGCATTGACCTAATATAACAAAATTAAAAGGAGGCGGCAAGTTTATATCAGGCTCCTCACAGCCAAATCTAACTCCATAGCACGATTTTTTAATTTATCGTTATTTTGAACAAATTGCAGGACTTTCGGCCAATATTTTTTAACGGTAGGTCCAAACTTAAAAGAGAATTGAGCAAAATGCCTGTTGCTTTTAGCAAGGTATTTAACACCCTTCCCTATAGCGTCTCCAATTTCGGGAATCATTGAAATAATAGACATGGCAGCCAAGAAGTATTTCCACTGCTTTTCTCTTCCCTTAGATTTCTCTGCCTCTGCCATATACCAAGCTGCATTGGCAAAATCAGCGCCTTCGCCCAAACCAGGAATCAATCCAACAGCATCTAATCCCATATGCCCTAATTCAGCAGCACCCTCCCGCCTCAATTTCCATTCTTTGAATTTGGGTGGTATATTGGGCGGCTGTACTTTCGGAGGCTCAAAAGGAGGCGGGGGCGGCAATTCATTGATTTCATCTTCTTCGCCGGGCTCTTCTTCAGGGGGAGTTAGCTCTTGTTCCTCGTCGCCCACTTCAAGATCTCTGAAATCGTCTTCTTCCTCGCCCTCATCTTCTTCCGGGTTGAATTCTAAATCTTCGGGCTTGGGCTTATCTTCATCGTCTTCTTCATCATCCCAAAAGCCATCCAAATCCCGTTTTAGCTTATCTACAGCCTCTAGCCATTTATCTACTTCTTTATTAACCGGGGGCTGGGTTTTGCCCTCTTCCAACGCCTCTTTTATTTTCTTTTTCTTCTTTTTAGACTTCTTCTTCTTCTTCTTTTTCTTCTTTTTGTATTCAACTTCACGCGGATCGGCAGTTGATCTTGAGAAGATAGCTTGAGGAGCCATATCGGGACCAAGACCCAGAAGCCACATATGGCGGGATCTTGTAAAGGCGCTTGATTCTTGACTATCTAAGAATTCTTTGAATCGCAATGGTTCCATGAAAGTTATTTAGGATTCAAACTTTAAATTTACCCATTTGTATTAACTCTAGGGTAGTTAAATCCATTGTCTTCCTAGCTAGGAACTCTGCGGTTATCAATTTATCGTACCGACTCCGCAAGCCTCGCAACCATCTTTTGCTACAAACACAGCCTGTATGTTCTACAAAACGGTCAGTCGTACCGAACTCTAGATAATACCGCAGGAACAACTCCTGAACCTCAGTATCAAAGTATTTGAGGAGATATTGCTTATCCTTCGGGAGAACACAATCGAAGAATTTCCCTGATACTAATTTCAAATCACTCAATTCTATCCTCACAATACTGAAAATGTAGCATCATGATGCCAGGCGCAAATGGTTTTGGAATGTATAGTTGGGCACACCTATTCATAATGCTGATTATTGTCTCCGTAGATTTGGGCAATCTATCACGTTTAGAAGAGCGTCTTTTATCCACAAAACCATCAGGAATCAGAGAATGCACAGATTCAACCGCCTCAATTAACGGTGTATCAAGCACTGTATTTAAATTTTCATCGGTTAGAAGCTGCTCTTGTGGAATGCGGCCTTCAAAAAAAAGCTCCATTGATTCGGAGGCAAATTTCTTTTTTTCTTCTCGGGTTAAACCTTCAACGGCTTCATCAAATTCTTCTTCCCACATAGTTAAATCCTTTATTTAATAGGTTGGATATAAATTAATATAGCCAAATAAAATGGATGAGTCAACCGATATATAGGAATAGACATCCAAGGAGGAGAATATGAAGTATTTAATCCCACTTATTTTAGCAGGAATCTTCATTCTTCCAGGTTGCGGCAATTTATCTCCGCGTGGTGAGATTGATAATCGCCTTGATAACACCGAAGGAGAGATTGGCAGTTTGCAACAAGAGTTGAAAAACTTGCAGAATTCAATCAACGCAGAGATAGGCAATATACGCACCAACGCAGAAAAAATAGATAACATGCAGACGGGAATCCTGAATTTAAACAGAGAGAACTCTGGAATTCAGATTCTCCAAGGCGACGGACCTCTAGTGGTGGTCTTTGCTCTGGGTGTGATATTCCTGATGCTCGCTTTCTATTACCGAGAAAAAAGCAAGAAAAGCGAGAAGGTTGCGGATATTTTGGCCGAAGAGGTTGTTAGAGAAAACAACGCAGACCTAGAAGATGAGGTATTCAGAGCAGCAATTCACGGGGGCGTGGAAAAAGAAGTCTTGAAAATGATTGTTAGAAAACAGAAGAAATACGGAATTACCAAATAAACTCACTATTTCTGATGAAACCTAACCAGTAGAGCTTCTCGTCTTCGCGCACGACACAAACTCTCTCCCCTACTTGGGGTGAGAGTTTGCTATTTTCTACAGGATACGCCCACTCACCAATATCTAATTTAACGGCTCTCATACCCAATGGGTCATCTTGTACTACTTCATGGACTTCAACACCGTTCACACATCATATCCCTGTAAAACGTTTTTTAAAGTCAAGTAGCCAGTGCAGTTGTTGCCAATAGGAATGCCCTGTTTCTCAGGGTCTTTGCCTTTATCTCTCAATTTAAGCACTGCGTCTACTTCCACATCAATATCAGCCTTTTTATGAGATTTCTTCAGGCAGTAAAACTTAGAATAATCGTGATCGTCTTCTGCCAAATAGCGACATCTAAGATGACCTCCATACGGAAGGCAATGTCGTTCTAGGTGTTTTTTAGATAGCATTCTTACCAAACCTCAATTTCTGTACCTATATCCGAGACTAAAATACCCGACGAACTGTGGTCAATTTCATGCTGAAACACAATAGTTGCAGGGTTTCCAACCACGAAATTCACATCTTCAATATTTAGCTCATCATCAGCTATTAATTTTTGCCCTGTCACTCTTACTTCAACGAATCTTTCCACTAAAAACTGGCGAAATTCACCGGCTTCGTTCAATAAAGACAAACAGCCCTCTACAGAGTCCTGTTTCTTGTCCTCTGTGGGGCCGTACACACAATTTAAATAATAATCAAACTTAGGGGCGGCTACGAGTGCGGCTGCGTTAGGAGGCGGCTCAAAGACATTTCTTTTTATTATAAAGAGGTTCCACGGAATACCCACCTGAACCGCTGATACGCCCGCCCCTTTATTTTTCTTACAAACCTCTTCCATTTGGAGACATACTTTGTATATCTCCATGAGATTATCAGGAATTGCCGCCTCGGCTAGCGGGATTTGGTCTATTGGGACAACTTCCATTAAAACTTGCTGGCAATGGCATTTACTCTTACTTCCAGCCATCTCCTTAATTCGGCAGGATCAGCTTGCACGCTCTTAGGAATTTGCAAAACGATATTTGAATATTCATTGCTTTTCTCTACGACCGTCAACTGGTCCTTGTCTACAAGATATTTTTGAATTGTATCCCTAACCAATTTAGAAACGGAAATCCCGTCTTCCTTGGCAATCCTCTTTAATTTCTCCTGCAATTCAGGTTCAATTGACAAACTCATAATGGTATGTTTCTTGGACATATCGTTTACCTTAAATCTTTCATCTTGGCTTTTTGTTTAGCTTTTTCTCTTTCACTCTCTTTGCGTTTCCTTCTTCGCTTTTCACCCTTACTTTCGAAGAACTCACGCCTCTTATATTCTGCAAGAATCCCTGTTTCATTCACTTGCCTTTTAAATAAGTTAAACAAATATTTAAATGACTTTTCTTGTTCATCCTTCCCTCTAGGGTTCTCCCTTAATTGAACCCTAACTCGGGCATGTTGTGACATATCAAGCTCCTTTAAGCGTTTTCACACCTTATAAACGCTTTGTTTAATCTTGTTCAACTTTTATAAACTTCAATCCTAATCGTTTCGCTTCGCGTTTCCTTACCTTCTTATAGGGGACTCTCTCAGTTATTTCTGAACCCGTTGGTAAGGCATCTCTGTCTATTGTGGGCAAAAAAGTATTTAACCTCGCAATCACAGAATCAAAAATATTAACGTTCCACAGGGCTGGATTACCCGCCTCTAATATAGTAGTAAAAGAGAAAATATATTGCCGTGGCAAGTCATCGTCACAGCAAAGGTCATCCAACTCATATTCTTTGGTTTTAATATACTTATTTCTCTCATTTAATGCAAGAAAAGGAGCCCTTGCAGCAATAGCAATTCTTGAAAATCCAGAGAAGAAATCCAGAACACAATCCACAGATCGCATCGTACAGGCGATTTTTGACAAATCATGATCAGCCACATATAAACATTGCTGGGCAAAGCGAGATGACAGATCATATGTAGAGTAGTTTTGAACTATAACAGGCACATAGCCTTCTTTGATAAGCCTCTCAATTAAAGCTACCCAAAAATCTTCTTTGATTGGTGAGGATGTAGGATGCTCTCGCCAAGAATTAGCCACAGTTGTTGGACACACCAATATTTTATATCCAACCCTATTGGTCATCTTTTTATTGAATTCCGTACCTAAAGAACTAGATGATTGGACCATAGGCAAGAATCGCTCAACATGTCCAAAATTATTTTTAAATTCGTCTGTCAAACCGCACTCATAATATTCCTTAAATTGCCCAACATCTATTACATCATCAAAAAACTGATTAAGCTTCCTAACATAGACGACCGCCATATCAGCGTTATTGTCAAACCCTACAGCCGAAGAGTAAAAATGATTTACATTAGGATCAGAAATAGACCAATACTCATCCACATAAGGAAATAAAAATCGATGTCCAGGCCAAGAACATAAAACAAAGTAACGAGAACCCTTCTTTTCTTCACGGTATCGTTTTAACAACAAAGAAGATAATACAAAAGATGTTTTCAAATCCCCAAAGAACGGTAGAACCGTAATATTAGAGGGTATTGTGGGGATGTTGTCCTCTTGGAAGGTTTCTCTAACAAAACCACATTTATCAGCCGCTCTCTTTAAAAATTCAGGTACTTCAATCATCCACCTATCCTCTTTTTGTTCATTTGCCTCAGATATTCTATATGTGACTTGTTCTCCACCATTCCAATTATATCTTCATAATTACCCTTTTCCATTTCCTTAATACACCGCTCTATCAAAGTTAAAGCACCCTCATGATCATTTAAAACCCTCAGATAATGACAAATCGCCATTTTCATAGGAGCCAACCCCTTCAATAAATTGAGGCGATACCCCTCTTGTCCCTCGCCCCAAATTTGCATGGGGCTTTCAAAAAGCAAATAAGGCGTACCCATCAAAGCAGACAGTCTTGTAGATGCTGTCCAAAACTGAATGGTGAATTCAAGTTTGGCAATAATAGCACAAGTTAGCTCTAAATCACGCGACTCAGGCAGACGAGAGAAGTCCGTAACATGATCCACAGGGCATGGAAGGGTAGATTGCTTCTCGCCTAGCCAAACAGGGTTGTAGCCCCTAGACTCTAGCAATTCAATTAATTTGACATAAAACTCCGGTTGTAAATTACGACCATAAGTTTTACGACCCCTTGCGAATATGCCAACCGACCTGGGCTTTACGTACTTGTCCGCCTCCTCTTGTTTCTCTTTCGTGGGTTTCGGAATGGGGGTATATTTGTTGCGGTAGTATTTAACATCACCAAACAGTGAGCGAGTTACATTCGTACTATGACAACTTGGGCAATCTTCCACATATTTAAGATCAGCCCAAAAATTATTGCATCTCTTGCACTTGTTGCCCACTGCTACCTTGCCCAAATATTGGGAAGGTATAACCTTTCCTTGGGCTTGCAAAACTTCCTCCAGCTTTTTTAGATTCTTAGAATCGTGATGGAATGCTTTGCAATAATCCCGCAACCATTGGAACTCTTCTTTAATCTCCCAAAACTCATCCACTAAATGCCGATAGAAATACTCCCGACCATACCACCCTACGGCTATTTTATAGTCCCCCGCGCGCTCCTGGGCTATCCTGGGAATACAGAACAAACATCCTATGCTTTCACACCCAAATTCAGACAAGCAAGAAATAATGCTAATCTTTCTCTTGTCATCAGGCTTTTCACGATCATTGAACTTAAATACATTAAATTTAATATCAACAATCTTTTCCCGAGCCTTAGACCTAATTAATTTCATTTCTTAACCCTGAACATCTTACTGGGAGCCCCACACTTTAAACACCGGAACTTACGAAGACCACCACAAGTCTTGCAGCTTCTCTTGATTTCTCGGTCAAGAAGCCCCTGCTCCTTCAGATCGCCTTTTATCCCAGTAGTCAAAACTTGATGTCTACACTTGGGGCATCGAATAATAAAGTTCTTGTCCATACAGAATAGTATAGTAAGATGCGAAGGCTAAACTTTAATCATGCGAATAATTCGCTTGATTTCCTTCTTGTTGATCGTTTGCCACATCTCGCTCTTGATATCCTCATCCTCATCTTCCTCAATAGCAAGGCCCTCAATACTATAGCGATAGGAGCCCTTTCCCTCTCTACCGCCTCCGCCTCCAATTTTTCTCTCTTTAAATCCGAGGCGGGCACAAATCTCATTCATATCTAAAGAGGCATTAATAGACCGTATAGAGCCAACAATTTGCCTTCCATCAACTACAGCAAAACAAACTGCTGTTTCTACCCCCACCCAAGAAATCATTTCATCTGCTACATCGGCAATTAAATTAAAATGCTTCTCCGGCAAAAGTCCGACACCCACTACGGCGATTCCATCCTCATCAATTACTGCCTCTTTAGAAGCTTCAGCTTTACGGTCAATCCAAAATTTGGGGCGCTTGAACTTTATAATTTCCTTAAGGGCTTTATCATTTCTAAACTCAAACAGCCGCCAATAACCCTCAAATTCATGCTCAGTGCAAGAATCCGCTAAAAGCCCATCTGTGTCGGTGGCAATACCCACCATTAACCCTGTGGCGACTTTACTATCCGCATCGTTATCATCCTGAAATTCATATCCATACGCCCTAATTAAACTACACACAGTACCACAACAACTACCATTTTTAAGGTTCACTGACAAACCTTTGAACCCGCCATTAGGCAGAATCTTGTGGTGGTCAATCACAACATCAAACTTAGGCTTATGACTACCCAAACCTGCATGGTCTGCTTCAGGGATACAATCCACCATAATACAATGTTGATAGTCGGTGGGGTTATACTCTTCCACTGGCTTCATATTAGGGTCTAGCAAATTGCACATTGCCCTATTTTGAGGGTGGCTAATTGTTCCCTCGTAGAATCCATCAACTTCAACCTTTAGCTTCCCAAATAGCCACTCTAATCCCATCATTGTGCCAATGGCATCAGGATCAGGCATATGGTGTGTGAATACCGCTATCTTATCGCCACCCTTAACGGTGCCTTGCCATGTCTTAAACTTTTCCACAAATTGTGGTGATGTTGCAATCTCAGCCATGATTCCTTTACTTTCAATTGATGAAAATTAAATTGTCCGTTCTATTTGTCCAGATTTAAAACACTTTCTTTCGTCGCTACAAACAAATTCCGGCTCATTCTCTAAATCACTATATCTCAATTCCCACCAATCATATCCCATCCTTTTAATCTCTTTCCTTTGCCTCTTCCAATGTGAATATTTTACTTCGCTTATAATACCATCCGTTAATCTATATTTTTTTAATTCGGCTTTTTCACACGGCCAATCAATTCTAAGCTGCGATTGTATGATATCGTTAATTGACCTTTGCATAAAGATTATCAAAACATCTTTGCCTGCTAATTCTTCAACCCTATGGGCAAGTGCAGGACATTGTAAAACTGTATTTTCTTTTAATAGTCTTTTGGCCCTTTTAAAGTTGTGAATCTTAAAGTCCCTTTCATCTACTGCCTTATAGCCCAATCTCTTAGCTATGAGATTGGTAGTAAATCTTGTACCAGATCTTTGAGGTCCACTAACTACTATTTTTGAAAATTTCCTAAAAAAAGAAAGATCAAATGTATTATTTGTAATTTCATCACATGATGATTGATTGTTTTTTTCTTTATAATGTTTCCTAGCCCAAGCCATAATCTTGTTAGATTTTAAAACACATGACACAAACCATTCATCATGTTCTCGCAAGGGCGCAAGCTTTGCACGATCTGATTCTATAATGCTTATGGGCTGGAAGTTCTGCACGCTGAGGGGGACTTTGTATAGATTTGACAATGATCCGGCATGTTTTAAATGTGCAGAAAGTATTTTAGGATAATATGCACAAACAAATCTTCTCTTTCTTATAAAATTATGATTAAAAACAAAACCAGCTTGATTTAAATTGCCAAGATCAGAAATATCAGAACGAATGGCGTAATTATTGCTTGAACCAAAAACATTGTGAAATGCCCCTTCACCCTTATCAAATCTAAACATCAAATGTTGCCAAAACACAACTTCCGCATTGCCAATGGCATTAGCATAATCAATCGCCTCTTTCAATGAAGGACCAAACCAATCATCATCATCAATTGGTATAATCCATTTATACTTCTTCGCCTCATCAATAGAATAACATACAGGAATTCCCGTTTTAGAAAGACATTCTTGAGATAACTCTTTTAATTTTTGTCTAAATTCTAAAAAATGAGGAAATTTTAATAAATTTGACCTGATTCTTTTATATGAATGCTCACGCCTGTTACGGGTATGAAAAGTTGGATATTGAGGAAGATACCTCGGTAGATCTTCATACCACAAGGGATGAAGTTCACGCCAATCAACGGTTTTCCGCACAAGAATAGTGCAATCCATAATTAATCCCAAACTAATTGATTACTTCGCAACCAGTCAGTCAAAGCAAAACGTTTTTTATCTTTGACAAGATATACCTCAACATCCCATGTGTGGTCACGCTTCTTAATCAAAACAACTTCGGGCTTAGAAGATGAATTTATTAATTGTATAACTTTTTTTGTTGCCTTAGATGGGGTCTTGATCTTTAACTGCCCTTTAATTCTTTGCTGATTATCAAGCACAATATCAAACTCATGCCCTTGAAGAACCTGAATCTTTGATATTTTATAGCGTTGATTTAAAAAATCACTGTACTTGGCATAATCCATAAAAATCACAGTACCAAGAGCTATCATCATGAAAAGAAGCAACATCGTTATTCTTTTACTCTGCATCTTTTACCACCTGCAATGCGTCTAGTCCATCAATGACTTCCTTCATCCACAAATTGTATTTACGCGCATTCTCTGCAAAAACTACTAAATCTAATGGATGAACCTTCCACTTTGGATCACCATTATCATCATATTTCACCTGATCGGAATACTGTACTCTGCCCCAGTCGTCCTTCACAACCTTTGCTTTCCCGTTGATTTCCTGGGTAAGAGGCTCATATTCAACATCACACCTTGTCAAATGAAGATCCAAAAGAGCCTCCCTTTGAGCATCATTTAAAATCTGATACCATACATCCACACAAAGCGTTATGCAAAAATCGTACTTAGTGCCTTGCCAAATTTTATTAAAATCAGAAAACTTGAGCACTTTTCCTAAATTTAACTTGCCCTGGGTGAAAGGCTTAGAATCAGCCATGCAAACGGCTATGTTGGCAGTCTCTAATTGGGGGTGATTAACCTTGATCTCATTCAACAAATCAATAACTGGGGGCGGGGCCTTGGTAATAATAGGCATAGTAATCTCCTTTTCCCCGATTTTATATTAAAGTTAATCAGGTGTCAACAGAGATTAGGTCAAATAAGACTTCAAGAAATCAGGCGAAATTGAATCACTTAATGCATCTATCTGCGCCTTCATATTTTCTATTTGAGTTTGAATTTTCTTGCCCTGGTCACTCTTAGCCAAAGCATCCTTGTTGTTCAGCTTGCTTTCTAATTCATGAAGATTCACTTTCATGTCGTGAAGCTGCTCCAACTGGTTAACATCAGCCAAATTGGGCTTATAATTTTGATCTTTTCCGACAGAAGCGGGTTGAATGGGGTTAGCAGCATTGGCAACAGTAGAAGCAACATCTCCTATTTCCTTTTTGCCAAGATCAGGCTCTATAGGTTGAGGAGCAGGCGTAATCCGATCATCTTCATTCAAATTCTCCTCGCATGCCGGGTCCACTCCAACTTGGTACTTGCACCCACTTAACTTATTCCAATATTCAACATCGCCCTCCTGAAGCAATTTGGGGGCGGGGGTATTGCTTTGCCCAAAGAAATCTTCTTTTTCTACGCCAGCCTCAGGCTTAGTGGTAGGAGACTCAATGGTGCCATCCTTTTGAGCCTTATCCCACATATCCACCCATTTATCGAATTTATTGTTGTCTGTCATAATAATTTATATATTAGTCAATTTGTCATTTTATAAACTAAATAGGATTATGTTTAGTTGCATTAACGAATGTGGACAATGGGGGCAAAGCTCTGCGATGATCGGCCCGAGCTTTAGCAGTACAAATTTAGCACATCTCCCTGCTATCACGCTCTGCGGACATAACGTTGTAGCATCAGCAGGACAATTTACTTACAGCGTAAGAAGTTGCGCCGACTCAGCAACCATAACCGTTAATAATACAACTTATAAAGAAGAAAGACAAAGAGGCATTTACCTATTTAATCCCCCTTTTGCTACCTTGGCAGACGACGACTCGCCGCCTGTCGATCAAGTCAATGTGACTGATGCATGCCCCCAAGGAGCAATCGACTGGAAATGGGATACTTTACCAGATGGGCAATCGGCAGATTGGCAACGTGTGGATGATAGACCATGTGCTGCTGGTGCGGTGGCGGAAAAACCCGATAGAGACCCCCCAACAAACTTTCAAGGAGACCCGATACATGGAGGCACGGGTCAAACGTGTTGCGAATGCCAAAGTGGAACTGTTACTTATAGATCAGAAGGGGATGCTTTCGGTAATAATTTTACATGGGGCGATCCCATAGAAAATTGCGAAAATAACGCAATCGCGCCATCAGGAAGCGAACCCGAAACACCACCAACTAGACTTTTTGAAAGTGTAGAGAAGTGTTGTGTGTGTGAGTGTGGCGAAACAACATTTACCTTCCATGCCCCTACCGTGCCTACTAGTTTTGGCACTTGTAGCTGGGAATGGTCGGCCCAATTTAGACGCTGGTTGAAAACCTCAGACGACTGCACTAATCATGGAACTTGCGTTGCGCCATCTGGGACAGGTCCGGGCACCAGAACCACATATTGTGATTCTCCTTATGGACATTGTATTTATAAATGGGTCACAAACCCATCAGAAGGATGGGTTCTTCTATATAATGGCTGTAAGGATGGCCCCACAGGGCAGGGCACACCCACTGAGCCGCCTGAGAATAATCCTCAGGGTTTTAGAACGTACAAGACACCATGTACGCCTCCTAATGTTGGTGGAGGATCGTGGCGATTTAGAGACAAAGACGGAAACGACGGGCGGGATTGTGATGATGGAGCCGATGTGCCCAGCACCCCCAGTAGAGAAGACGAAGACGAAGACGGAGACATACAAGTAATATGCTGCGAGGATTGCCCAAGTGTGAGCTTGTTGTCCCCAACACCAGCAGAATTAACTCCCTTCTGGGACTTCTGATTCAGGTTCTATAACTTTCGTTTCAATCACTGTTCCATTTCCTAAATCATCTACACTATCAACAAACTGGTCAAGGTTTTTCATTTCAATGAGACTCCAATGAGGATCATCTTCAGGGACATTCTCTGGTTTCGTCCAATAAAACTGCTCGAATTTATATTTATAGATTTTTTCAGCTACATCTTCCACCGACATGCCGGAATGTAAATCTTCCGCCATTTCTCCACACACCCTCAATGAATCACCTTCAACAGCGCCTCCTAATTTTCTCAGCAAGATAGCACATTCTTGAGCTTTATACGTATTCACCAGCAAATTAAGAATATCGCGTTTTAAGTTGCCATCTACGAATTCAACAATAGCCGTATACTTAGCCATTGTTTGCCCTCGCTCGGGCTTATGATTTCTATTCACTTCAAAAAAGTGTTCATGAAAATTAGATTCATCAATTATCAGTTCTTCTGTCATTATTTTCTCCCCATTCCATAACGAACACACGGCTATCTCTCTCTTTGGGAGGTAGCATATGTCGCTTATGTCTTTGTGGGCTATCTAGTGTATATCCAAATTTAGTAGGCGGTTGAACCCTAATACGTAAAAGGTTAGCGCCTGTGAATTCTTCTTCAAATCGTTCCCAATCATTGGCCCAGACAGTTACATATTGTCTTTCTCCATTACCATCTTCAACCCATATATTATAATTAAACCCCTTACCATTTTTCCAATCTCTTTTTTTATGAGATACAACAACCACTTCTACAGGGCCAACAGTAGCACCATCCCGCATTTCTAACCGTAATTGAGAAAATGTGCAACCTGTATAATCTGGGCTTTTCTCTAAAGGGTGGTTCCAAATGAATCCCAGATACTTAGTCTCCGCCGATTCAGGGGAAGTATAGATTTCTTCTAATTCTTTTGGAATATAAGTATCATCACTTGTAGGATCAAATTTATCAAATGTGAATGGATTTTCGTCTGCTTCCGCCTCTTTTTTAAGATATCCTTTGATGGATCTTTCTCGTTTGCCCCATAAAGTCTTTAATCTTTTCCATTTATTCAGATTCTTCTTTTGAACTTTCCCATATTTAGGACCAGGAGTGCGACATACTTCCTCAACAATGTCATCTTCATCAAACAATTGTTGCCACAATTCTAAATTAGACTCATCAAACGTTGCCAATTCATCATGGTCAGCAAGTATTTCTTTCAACTCACTATCATACCTATCCAAAGTTTTCTGGTATCTCTTCCCACGATCTATCCTATTTTTCTCCGCAGCCTTAAAGTTTTCGTAATATTTATACAATGTAACGGGATCGCCCTCATCAAAAAGATTAAGACCCAAAAGCGGCTTGATAACTGTGGCATCTGTACCAAAGAATCTTAAGAACTGTTCAAGAGATGCATAGGGCTGTCCTTGAACAATTTTCTCAGCATTTGACTCACCCACCCCTTTGATATTTGAAAGTCCAAAATAAATCTTATCATCAGGCGAAGGCTCTTCATTCTCTTGGATGATTGCAAATCTCACATTTGATTTACTAATATTGACTGGCTCTACGGGGATATCATGAATTACCGCCTCAGTTTTATACTCTCTAATTTTGTCCTCTTTTGTTTCACAGCTTAGAATACCAGCGTAGAATTCAAGTGGGTAATGGGCTTTTAGCCAAAGAAGTCTTGAGCTTACATAAGTGTAGGCTACCGCGTGGCTTTTGTTAAATCCATAAGCCGCGAATGCTTCAATTTGATCCCATAGGAATCTAGTATTTGCTGCTGCGGCTGTTTGGTGGATATTTTCTTTTGTGAGTTTGGACGGATATTGAAGTTTATACAAATAAGCAACGTATCCCAGAGATTTAGCGTAAGCATTCTCCATACCTTCATAAAATGCATAATTCGCCACTTCTCGTTCTAATTCTTCAAATGAATCTTTATGGAGTCCAATCAGAGGCGTAACAACTTCTTTTGCATCTTTCGGGATTTCGGGCTCACAATCACGTACTAATATTTTAGCCCCATTTTCAAGAAACATCTCTTTATACTTACCAAAAATCTCAACCTTCTTCTTACTAATAGCCTTTCTCACTTTTTCAGTGTGACTATCAGGAACCCCACCAATATATTGGAGAACCTTCATAACCTGTTCTTGATAAGCCATTACCCCGTAGGTATTCCCTAGAATACTTTCCATAGCTGGGTGTATCGTATATGGTTCTTCTCCCTTCTTTCTTTTTACATACTTCTCCGCCATGCCCATTCCCAACGGACCAGGGCGATATAAGGCTGTGTACGCTACCAAATCATCGAAACTTGTAACGCCTCCTTGTTTTACCAATGATCTTATTCCAGGGGAATCAAATTGGAACACGCATTTTAAATCCCCCTTGTTTGCCATTGCAATCGCTTTGGCATCATCTAGATAAGCCGTATCTGACCAATCCCGTTGTCCAGGTAATGCGCAGATTGAATCCAAACCATGACGAGCTTTCACTAATTGACAAATTCTACCAATTTGTTCCAAGTTCGTAATTACAAGAAGATCAAATTTTACCAGACCCAATGGCCCAAGCTCCTGTGCATTCAATCCCTCAACAAAGGCAGAGGTAATTTGTTCAGCCCTATCAACCACAAGGGGAACAAAATTACCAAGAGGTTTATTAGAAATAATCAAACCCGCAGCATGCTTGCCCATGCTCTTATTGCGATTTGTGAGCTTTCTAGCCGCATTGTAAATATCAGGATTCGCTTCACAAAACTCTGCAAGGGCAGGATTTAATCGCAGTGCGTCTTCCCAAGTAACCGCATCACCCTCTTCATCTTTATCTACTAAATATTTGGTAATTGCCACCATTTCATCCCGACTCTTACCATAAACCTTAGCAATATCAATAAGAGAGCTACGCATACCAAACGTATTATAACTGCCGATATTGCAAACCCGTTCTGGACCGAAGGCATTAGGTGCCCATTCCTCCTTCAAATAATCTCGTATTGTCTTGTGGAAGTCTACATCTACATCAGGCATATCCCCATCAAATTCAAAAACAGGCTTCTCATTAATATCAAAATCAGGAACCAAATTTAAAAGATAAGCTACCAAGAGATTGTTTTGATTAACAGGATAACGGATTTTCTTTTCTTGAAACTCATCGTATAAATCAACAAAATATTGAGCTTCATTCTTGGTTTTTATAGCCTTAATCTCCTCAGACAATCGCCCCTTGTGTAGATCATCCTCTAAACCCCGCCTCTTTAAAGCGCTAGCACACAAATAAATCAGTCTATCTTGGTAGTTCATAAGCATAAATATAATTGATTCTCTATAAATCGTCAAGGGAGACAATATGAAACGAGCATTATTAGTTGGTATAAATAATTACCAGGAACCAGGAAGTGATTTGTCAGGCTGTTTAAACGATGTGGCATTCATGCAAGCCCATATTCGCAAATATGGATTTGAAGAAATGCAAACGCTTAAAAACAGCCAAGCAACTAAGAACAATATATTGACCGCACTCACCAATTTAGTTGATAGTTCCGAGGCGGGAGATAAAATTCTATATTACCACAGCGGTCACGGAACTCGCGTGGTAGATGGCTTTGATGGAGATGAAACAGACAGCATGGATGAATGCCTTGTCTCCTACGATCACGATTGGATGGAACCGCTTCGTGACGACCTTATTGCCAAAGCAATCAGTGGCATCCACCCAAAAGCACGCCTCTATTTAATTATAGACACCTGCCACAGCGGGACTATCACTGATATTATATCAAATGGGAAAATAAAATCTATCCCAATGCCACCAGAAATGGAAGAATATGCTTTACGAAAGGAATTAAAAGTCAAAAGAGATGTTCGCCCTAAAACATTAAACCATATTCTTTTATCAGGATGCAAACCCCATGAATACAGCTATGAAGCAGTAGTAGATGGGAAAATCAGAGGATTAATGACATGGGGTTTTATTAAAACCACACAGCGAAGAAAGCCCTGGAATAGAGTGATTTCAGCCGTTAGAAAACAAGTTACCAGACAACAACCAGGACAGCATCCTGTGTTGGCGGGGAAACCTAGACTTAGAAAAGAATTAATATTTAAGTAACCCTAAATTAAGTTATGATTGTAGCTACGTATTTAACAGATTCTCACAAACAACTCTACGAGGAGTTTTTTGAACCGTCTGCTACTAAAAATGGGTGGGAAATCTACAAAGTGGAAGGGCCGCAGGTTGGGTGCGGGCACTTTGGCGAGCCAGATTGGCCGGAAATGATGAGGCGGAAAGCTCGGGCAATGTATGATGCTATATGTACTTACCCAAATGAAATCATACTATATGCCGATTGCGACATATATTTTGCCCGAGACTTCAACTGTAAGAAGCTTCTGGGAGATAACCTCTTGGCAGCCCAGGTAAGCGACAGAAGAGAAATGTGTGCAGGCTTAATGATAATTAATTGCACGCAAGAAATTAAAAGGATGTATAGAAAAATATATCGCTCTAAGAGATTCTATCAGCCAGGGAATCTAATGAGCGATCAAGATGCATTAAATCACTTTGTAAAAAAAGATAAAATCCCTCGCAAACTCATACCTAGACATCTATTTTGGTGTCCAGCTATTGTGAAGCGATGGGAGAGATGGCAAGAAGTGGATTCAATTGAACAAATTCAACCTATACCTAAAACTATACTAGCTGCCCATGCTAATTGGTGTAGGGGTCTTGAATTAAAAAAGGAAATTTTAAACTACGTGAAACAATGCATAAATTAAAACACACTCACATGAGAACTAAAAGGAATTCGCCAGGACTCCATAAGCTCTGTAATTCGATCCCAGAAAAACACAGAAATCTTCTTGTAGAAATTGGAAGTTTCTACGGAGAATCCACAGCAATCTTTGCAGGGCACTTTAAACAAGTAATCGCAATTGATCCTTGGGATTTCAAAGGCTGCAACGAATTAAATAAGGGTTCAAAGAATAGCAGCGAGAAGCTAATCACAGGAAAAATGGCTGAGGAGCGATTTGACGAAAATGTAGGCAAAATAGAAAATATTAAAAAAATCAAAGCATACGACCATGATGTAGTTGACTCTTTTGAAGACAACTCCATCGATTGCATCTATATTGACAGCATACACACTTTTGAAGCGTGTGGGCTCACGATATTAAGATGGTGGCCCAAAGTTAAAAACTATGGATACATAGCGGGACACGATTTTACGCCAATGTGGCCGGGTATCCAAAAAGTGGTAAAAATAATAGCACAAATGACAAAACAAAGAATGCGCCGATTTAAAGGGGATTGTAGTTGGCTACTACAAAAAAGAGTTTTCACCCCGCATCAAGTATAACTTCTAACAAATTCTTATCTCCCACCTTCTCATAAACCAAACTTGTAATTGCCATTCTCTGAACCTCATATCCCACCTTTGCTAAATCTTCAGTCATGTATTGTGCAGCGACACTATTGCAAGAATGTACCACCACCTTTTTAACATCGGGCTTATTTACCGCCATCCATCTAACAACTTCGCTACCTGTATTCGGATGAGCAGGATCAACATAGACCTCCCCACCTAAATCATGGTCCAAAAAAACAATGTCCCACGGTTCCTCAGCCGCCTCTAATACTTCAATACATTCAGAGGCGGTTGAGGTAACCGTGGCGTATGGCGCAAAGCTGCGGAATAACCTTGTTCTCTCAGGCGAATCATCAAGCCATAACACATTCATTCTTTTCTATTCCTTCTCTTAAACAACATCATACCAAAAAATGCCGTCAAAAGCAAAGCGATCTGGGATGGTTCCGGCACTCTACCCATCAAGTTATCATTTCCACATTCCATTGTGAAGTGCGTATAAAACTCATCGCCCGCTGACGCCAAGTATGGCCCATCATCCATGAATCCCAAATCAATACCTCTAATTCGATAGTGCCAAGTATGGTGACCATCTGCGCCTGTGAAGCCTGTCTCGGCATCAGTTAAATTACTCTCGTACAAGAAAGCCCCTTCATCTATTGCCTGTCCACCGGAAACATAGCGGACAGGATTCGCTATATCCATCTCCGGTCGTGTTGCTAAACTTAGAATTGAATCGGAACCAATTTCATAAACTGTGTATTGGTTGCTATCAAAATTCAATCTAATGGCATAATTATAACCAAAGATGTTTGGCATTGTGCCACTACCTGTTCCCGCCGCTGCATCACCATAAATTGGTTTCTGACGAGCGATAAAAATGTCGCCCGAATCGTACCCCTCATAGCCCGTCGCAAAGTTAAAACCCCCAACCATACCAAGTTGTCGCCCTTCTAGGAAGACTGACTCTAAATCATACTTTTGTGTGCCGTGACTATCAGGTTCTACTTCCTGATCTTCGTGAATCCCCTCTCTGGCATCATCGCCAGCCCACCAGGGATCGTGGGGGCGGGCACCATAGGCAATTGAGTCATCAAAGATAGTAATGTCAGTGGCTTCGCCAAGTGCGTAGCCCGAGGCCATTGCCCAACACACCACAAAAATTGTAAAGAACCTCATCACACACCTCCATTCGAGTAGTGGAAGAAAAAACGATCCATTTTTACATCATACCACAAATAGGCTGACTGTTAAGCAAATTTCTTGCGAAGCCACCATCTTTTGAGTTGCTGCAATGGATGGCGATTACCCCCCCATAGAAAGCCCCTCTTTAACATGTGGCGGTAGGCGTCAAACTGAAAATAATAGGGGGCTTGCGACACTTCACCCCGCCCCAAAAGAATTTTAAGAGCCTCAGCCGAAGCGACTCCGCTACACAACTGACAAGCTAGAGAAGCTGAGGGGCCTTTGCCGGTATCAGGTTCTACCTTATCAAAATCTAAATAGGTAATATGAGTATGCGAAGGTGCAAGTCCTACAGCAAATGCCACAAGTTTATCCATATGATCCATTGAATCATTTAAATCAAAGTAATCATCAAATGACATACCTGTTGGGTGGAATGAAAGCCAGGCTGTACTAAAGCCCACGGGGCCTGCTGTGACTGCCCAGATGCCCCTTTCACGCGCGGTGGCGAACAACAAGCGTCTAGCGTCAATAGAAAAGAAATCAATACCATCAACAAATAAATCGGCATCATCAAGGAATCTAGAAACGTTGTCTTGCGAGATGGGTTCATGAAAAATGCGAAAATCAATATTAGGATTGATAGCCAGGGCCATATCAACCATTGATTCAACTTTACTATGACCTATCGTAGCTGTTGTTGCTCCACACTGACGATTGAAATTAGCAACTTCAAATGTATCAGGATCAGCAATTGTAAATTTGCCAACCCCCAGGCGAGTCAAGGTAAGCAAATGAATACCCCCGACACCACCCATGCCAGCAATTGCTACCCGACTATTGCGAACAACACTCTGTTCATCTGAGGCGATCAAGCCCTGATTGCGGGCAAAAGCCTCTTCGTAAGACCAAGAATCCATTTTAAGATTATCCAAATACTAAGCCCGGTAATGTATACTAAGAACACCGGCCACCAAAAGAAAACAGCTTTTAGTAAAACGGGCAAATCGTACCTTATAAAATCACATGGGATATCTCGGGTGTCATAGAGAAACACGCCGGTAAAAAACAAAATGAATACCGGCCACCAGAAAACGTAAGTCGTAAATGTTTGCCACGCTATGCTTGGCATTTCTCTGACGGTCTGCCAAAATCCTTTTCTATAGACAGACACTTGCCGATAGGCAAATGGGAACAGGAGTTGGTCGCCGTCTTTCTTGCGTTCCACGGTAATCCAGGGCATTCCTTAAACCACCATTTTAGATTCCAATAGATAGGAAACAAAAACCAACCAACCGTCCAGGGTATGAAAAGCACAAGCCAAATCAGATGCCAAATAATAATGGCAATCCACACCTTGTCTGTATCAAAGCAAATTCTTTTGTTGTTTTCCTTTAATGCTTGATCTTGCTTACCCTTAGATATCCCTTCCCACCTTCCTAAAAACCACCACGGCGCAGTTTTATTTTCTTCATGAGGCAAAACATGATTAAAATGTAAAGCATGACCTTTTTCATTTCTTACAATAAAGTGATAAGGCCATATTGGAGAATCTGAATTTACTCCAACAAGACTTTTTACTTTGCCCTTCATGAAAAGATAAAAAGTAGCAAAGAAACAATTACCATAAAATTCCTTTGGTATCTGCACGGCTCCCTCCAATGTGTACAGATATCTACCGTTATTAACGGCATTTTATACAACATTGGAGTTTGCATTCTTTTCAGCTTTTAACCTGAGATGACGCTGCCTCTTTCTTTCTAAATCATGCTTACGACGGCACGATTCTCCACACAACTTGGCATATCTTCTTTTGGGTGTAAACTTCTTGCCACACCACACACAAATCTTCACTGCTGGTTCTGATTTCTGCTTCTGCCAATTATATTTTTCACGACACTTAACCGAACAATATTTTTGGTGACCTATGTGATTCTGGGCTGGTAAAAACTTGCTGCCGCAATACAAACACTCGTAGTATGGATCGTAGTCGGGATCATAATAATTTTTGAGATCCTGAATTGCTAATAGCAAAGCATAGCTTATGCTTCCCTCCGAGGTCTGCATTTCCTTGGCAAGCTTTCTTGTTCCTGTTTTCTCTTCTCCACACAATCCATAATGCATACAAAATATTTCCCGACGAGCTTCATCAGGAATAGAATGTTTTATATTCCTCTCTACCTCAGCTAAACAAGGGAAAATATCATTACCAAGAGGAAATTGGTTTGTAGACTCCACTTGTTGTTTTACCGCATGTAACGCAGGGAACCCTAATTCAATCTCACCAACCTGTTTAGCAGCCAACAAAAAGAGTATTCGTTTCTTGCTAAGAAACAACATCTCTGCCAGTTCATCAACAGTGAAGTGGTACTCGCCAAGATTTTCAGTATCAATTAACTTTCTAAGATTCCTCCAAACATTTCGTGGAATGACAATAAGATTGGAAGCGCGGATGGTCTCAATAACCGCACGACGGGCAAGGGAATAAGCATATCCCTGAAGAGATCGCGCCTTATCTTCAGACCATGTATCTACAGCCTGAATGACGGCGCATTGAGCAGTTTGAACTAGATCTTCAAAATCTGCTTTACAATGCTTTGAGCGATATTTATACGCAACTCTATAAGCGAGTCGCATAAGAGACTTAATGAGCCGCTGTCTTGCTTGCTCGTCGCCGGATTTCGCTTGGAAGAAATATTCTAGTGTCTGCCCGTTAAGAGACTCACAATCAGGGTCATTTAAGTATCCGAATACATTCGGATAAGCCATTGTACCACGCTCTCCTTACGGTACATTTTTGACCTCCCACAATAAGTTGCCAATCCATTGATGTTAATTCCATTGTAAGAGATGTAGTGGGTTATGTCAAGTAGGCCCATCATACGGATAATCAGGGCCATATAAATAAACTGGGTAATAAATCACAAATCCAACAATCAGGAAGCCAACGCCCAAGCCCACCAACACCCAGTCATACCATATAAATGCCCAATCATGTGCCTTCCAAATCTCTACAAGAGTGGGGGATATTTGAAGAAAAAAACGGAAAACAAATCCAAGCAAACAAACTAAACCAATGTACCGTAGATAGCGGCCAAATCTCTGCATTGATTTACCTAAGTTTATTTGGAACCACCGGCTGGTTCATCCACAATTGATCGGTTTGAACATGGTGAGGACGAACCCACTTGCCAACGTGATTTTGGAAATCGTTATAGCCAAAACCTTCAACAGTCCTAATCACATAGCCTTCCTTCGTATCACCAAAAGCCGAAGCTTCTGTCAACGGGTTTAATCTACTAAATTTTTCTTTCGACCACAACCCCACAAATTCTACAGGCACAACTTCTAACCCTAAGTCGCTAGCCATTTGTACAGTATCCGGCCAAGAAAGGCAAAAGTTGTGTTCATTATAAACTGCAAAAACGTAAAAGTACGCAGTTAGCCGATCATAAAAAATACTGTGCTTGGCGAACATGTTTTCTCCACAAATTCGCCAACCTTGAGGAATTAAATGCGCAATACCACCCCATAATCCCTTCACTAAATTCCTTGATGGGTGATTTCTAGAATCTAGGCTGCGGGCATGGAAATGGTCACGATACATAGACGTATTTTCACCGTCCAGTTTTTCAGTTAAGACAACCTCTTTACCTTGAAACTGCTGGGTGCTTTCCAATATCCGATCTGCCGAGCTTGTCCCCGGTGACCACGGAAAGTGAAACGTCTTAGGGTATTTGAATAACATGACAAACCTAAACTAATAAGAATAAATATTTTTAAAGGATTTTATGCAAGGAGTGCCGTGATAGTAAGTAGGACACATAAATTTATCTTTCTTAAAAGCGTTAAAACAGCAGGGACTAGTATTCAAGTGGCTTTGTCTCCCTTTTTAGTCCCAGGAGTAGATTGTGGATGTGGGGCTAGATGGTGTTCAACAAAATGCCCCTTTGTGGGAGGGAACTGCTATCAACTTCTCAATCCAAAGAAGACCCCGCCGACACGCGAACAACTGCCGGGACACTATCGC
>JGI10211J34971_10000265_pt1 | contig 41606 bp, 58 predicted proteins | sample Etolagsediment_FD_34971 | JGI IMG/M metagenome (IMG submission 34971)
GAACCTCGTCGAGTCTCTCGCCTTTGTGCTCCCCGAAAGGAATGACCGCGTTCTTCAAGAGCGGCGGCTTGGCCATTGCTCCCCCTTTTCCAAGTATCAAATCAAAAGGACTCGAATTACTTGCTCCTATTTCTGACGACCTTCACCTTCGCCCCTGTCGCATCCTTCGAGAATCTCACCTGCGCCTCCCTCACGTACTCTTCCCCCAACTCTACGAGAACCGAGTCGCGTCCGAGCTTGTGTGCTACCACCGACGTGGTTCCCACACCACCGAACGGATCGAGCACAACGCACCGGCGCACCGGATGTTGCTCCAGCGGAATCTCCGACACGTAGGTCGGCACCCGGCGCACTCCCTCGATAGGAACCTCCAGCCTCTCCCACTTCCCGTGACAATTGCAGGACGGTCGCCACTCCAGGTCGAGACCGCGGCTATGGAGATACGGAAGCCGAAGCCACGGCGCGTTGCAGTCTGCACAACGCCCGTACTCACTGGAGCCAGCCTTGACACAAACCTCCGGGAGCATTTCCGGGAAGCTCGCGTAATGACTTCCTTTGTAGTTACTCGTGGTAAAGCGCCACACGTTCGACTTGCTTTTTCCAAGAGGATGCAATGTCGTCTTCCCCTGTCGAATCATTTCCTCCATGTTGTCATACCCTCGATGCTCACGCGGTGTAGACATGGTCATGGCGTGAACACCGTACGGTAGATGTGTGCCCGCCGAGTACTTGCTCGCCTTGTTACCTCGCATCGATCTCCGCTTGGACACCTCCGAGTGCGGCTCACGGATAGCGTCCATATCGAAAAAGTATTGCCTACTCTTGGAGAACAGGAAGATGTATTCGTATGAACGTGGACACCGATCCTTCACACTCTCGGGGCCACCACCATCCTTCGCCCATACGTTCGATCCCCTGAGATACCATCCTGTCTCTGTCACCTCCGGCTCCACGAACGCCAGACACGCCGGACACACGTGTTGCTCAAAAGCAATCACACCCCAGTCCATCCGGTGATTTTCTACCTCACAACTTGGACACCGTAGCCACGGTTGCTGAAGCGCCATTGCCGTCCGCCACGGAATACCTACGAGGTCTTTTTGCTTCAACTCCGGCACGTTACGTCCAGGGTATCGCTTTTGCCCGTGACGCTTCCCCTTTCGGTTATAGTCCCCGCCGGCCCCACCACTTCCGTTGTAGCTATCGGAGATATTGAGCCAAAACGTACCAAGAGGGTTCAGTGTTCGACGCACCTCACGAAAGACCTGTATCAAGTGCCGGATGTACCCACTAAAGTGCGGTTCCATTCCCAACTGCCCACGGTAGGCCCCACACTTGAGACAAATCTGCGAACCACTCTTTCGATGTTTCTCTCCCCACTTATGCTTACACCCTTTCTTGCCGTCCCAGACCAACGGTTCAACATCGTACAATCTCAAACCCCAGTACGGCGGTGAAGTCACCGCACATTGTACGCTGTCATCCTTGACCGCCCGGAGAGCAGTCCGAGCGTCTCCCTCTAGGATCCTGATCGTTGTCGCTTTCGACATTTCTTCAAAGCCTTTCGGATTCTATCGCGGCTATGTTCACAACACACACCATCCTTATCAATCCCCAGATACCGTCTCCCCAACTGCAACGCAGCCACACCGGTCGATCCCGTCCCAGAGAACGGATCGAGTACAAGGTCGCCTTCCTCACTGAACAACTTCACGAACCACTCCGGTAAGTCCACTGGGAAGACTGCCGTCCGACTCCTGTTGGTACTCTCCGGGGAAAGAAACAACACGTTACTCGGATAGACTAACTCCCTCCCTTTCCAGTTTGCCATACGGCGGGCGAACACCGGCGTCACATCTGACTCTCTCCTGCGCTTATCTGCCTTGCTGAGCTTAGCCAACCTCCGTTCTGCCCAATCACCTATCGGCACCATTACTTCGTCCTGGAACATCTTGAAGTGCTTTTGCTTGTTGAACTGGATCAAACGTTCCCACGCGTCACGAAATCGGTTCGGCCACTTTCCTGGGAACGAAGTCTTTTTGTGCCACAAGAATTCCTCTGTCCAAAGCCAGCCTTGCGAACGAAGCGCTTGGATCAACTCCAGAACATAGGTATGTCTTTCACCGTTGACCACCTTTTCCTTAATGTTCAATATGAACGTACCATCCGGGGCCAGGACTCGAAAGAACTCCTGAGAAAGAGATCGGAACCATTCCACATACTCGTCAGGTTTGGGACCACCATAGACTTTCTTCCTAGCGTCAGCATACGGTGGCGAAGTCACAATCAGGCTGACCGTTCCGTCACCATAGTCACGAAGCACTTTACAACAACTCCCGTGGACAACTTTCCACCTCTTCACCGTCTTCATTCAGCTTCCTCTACGATGCTCAGTCCATGCGTATGACCTTCCCTCACCCTTTTCTCCTGTCTCTCCGTGAGGTCGATCATCGTCGTCGCCACACCGCTCTCGTTGACCTTCCCCTTCAATCCACACTTCACTGCCTTCGACAAGACATCCCGCGGATACATGTTACCGTTCGCAGTCGGTTCATCTGCTTTAGCGACGACTACCTTTGCTTTCATACTACACGTCCAAGAATCGAGGATCGAGTTTGGCTGCATTTTCCACAATGAACTGTCGGCGCGGCTCCACGGCCTTTCCCATTAGTACATCAAACACCCGACACGCTTCCACTGCGTCACCGACAATAACCTGACGAACAGTCCTGTTGGCCGGACTCATAGTCGTATCCCACAACTGATCAGGATTCATTTCCCCGAGACCCTTGAACCGTTGCACCCCCAACTGATCACGGTTCACTTCATTTTCCTTCATGAAAGTTTGAAGCGACGTGTCATCCTTCAGGTAGTGGGTCTTGTTCCGATATGTAACCCGGTAGAGCGGAGGCTGCGCGATATAAACATGACCGGAAAGCAATAGCTCTGTCATCTGCCGAAAAAAGAAAGTCAGTAACAACGTCTGAATGTGTAACCCGTCCACATCCGCGTCGCACATGATGATCACCTTGCCGTACTTCAGCTTCGACAAATCGAAAGCTTCCCCCAGGCCGGTACCAAGTGCGGACACTAGAATCTTCAACTCGTCATGGGCAAGCATCTTGCTTACCGTAGCCTTTTCCACATTCAACACCTTCCCCTTCATTGGCAACACGGCCTGAAATCTACTATCACGTCCTCCCTTCGCAGAGCCTCCCGCTGAATCTCCTTCTATCAAGAGCACCTCATTCGACTCGACATCCTTGCTACGACAATGCACGAGCTTCGACAAGAGTTCGGACATTCCACCCTTCGCTGATTCACGGACACTCTCACGTGCTCGACGTGACGCTTCCCGAGCCTCAGCCGCTTTCTTCACCTTACCGATAACGAGCTTCAGTTCCTTCGGATGTTCCTCAAAGAACGACTTCACTCCCTCTGACGTAATCGCGTGAACTACCGTTTGCACTTCCTTGTTTCCGAGCTTCGTTTTCGTCTGCCCCTCGAATTGCGGTTCCGGCACCTTGGCACTGATCACCGACACTACTCCCTCGCGCGTGTCTTCACCTGTAAGCGTCACTCCCTTCGGCAACCTCGTTTCCTTAGCCGCGGCCAGCAAAACTCTCGACAGCGAGTTACGAAACCCAACCAAGTGAGTGCCACCTTCGATGGTCGGTATGTTATTCACAAACGAAAGAGTCTTTTCGTCAAACCCACTGTTGAATTGGAACGCAACCTCTACACGGATACCATCCTGCTCACCCTCGAAATACACCACATCATGAAGTGGATGTTTGCCTTCGTTCAAATGTTCAACGAACTGGACTATACCGTTATCGTACTTGTAGGCAAACTTCGTGTTATCTCGACGATCAACGATATGGATCACAAGGCCACTATTTAGATAGGCCAACTCACGCGCCCGCCCCAGGACACGCTGAGTGTCGAACGTCGTAGCATCGAAGATCGTATTGTCTGGAACGAAGGTTATCGAAGTACCGGTTCGATTCGTTGTCCCGATCTCTTTCATAGCCGAAGATGCGTAGCCACCAGCAAACTCTTGCTGATACACCTTGCTGTCACGTTTCACCGTCGCCACCATCGTGGAACTCAAAGCACACACGGCAGAGACCCCTACGCCGTGCAACCCACCGGAAATCGCGTAACTTTTCTTATTGAACTTTCCGCCGGCCCCAATCACTGTCAAGACCAACTCCAAAGCACTCTTCCCTTCCTCTGCGTGCATATCGACCGGAATACCACGACCGTTATCGGATACGGTAACACTCCCATCACTACCTAGCTCGATTGTGATCTTGTCACAGAATCCAGCAACATGCTCGTCAATGCTATTGTCCACCACCTCCCATATACAATGGTGGAGTCCGCGCTCTCCCACGTCACCAATGTACATGGCCGGGCGCTTGCGAACATGCTTGGCGTCTCGATAGACCTCAATGTCAGAGCCGCTGTACTCTTGCTGCTTAGCCATATTGATACCTGATAAGCCCACCTTGAAGGAACCAGCGGACGCAATTTTCCGTTGTTCCTACCACTTTGTCAATCACCCACCATACCCAAAACCGACCGAATTATTTCGTCCTATTTACGCGAAAAAGGGTGCCCGGGATTTTGAGTCCCGGACACCCCCTTTGTCGTCTATGCTACACGGAGCATTGACCTACGCTCAGGCGTTGTCAATTAGCCCCAGTAGTCCTGCGTTCTGTCAGGCAGACGCCCACCACCGGTGTAGGTGAGGTAAGAGTCCTGCATCCAGACCGCATCGTTGTCGTGAGCATCGAGGACAATAATGACCGAGAGCTTGTCTCTCGCTGCAAACGCACCCGCCGTGTTCAGAACCGTGATCGCAATGTCCTCTGGCGTACCACGAACGCCGCCCTGAGTGAGACGGTTCGCCGCGGCAACTGCCGGAGCAATGTCAGCGCTCACAGCGGCTCCGACACGTGACCGATAGACCTCCAGGTCTACATCCACGTCGTCATTGGAACCAACCTGGCCACCGATGAAGTGGAACACTACATCCGTACCCGCCTGATAGTCGTCAGGCAGAGTAGCCTCTGCAATGATCTTCGTCACGTCCTCAGCGGCCCAGTAAATGTCGGCACCCTTGTTCCCCTGCTGCGAAAGAATCGGGGTCGTGTCCGTAGCCAAGACACCGCCAATTCCAGCAACAGCACCAAAGACTTCGAGTCTCCAATCTGTCAACTGGATCGGAACGATGTCTCCCGCCAGATGTGCGGCGAGGAAGTCAGTCTGCGCGTCGATCATCATGTTCTTCCAATTACTCATTCCCTTAATCGGAAGATCGGTTGAAGCACGCTTCGCCATTGTACCACTCCTTTTCGGTGGCTAACCGGCTAGAGGCAACTTAGGTCTCCCAGGGAGCCATCCTGGGCATGTTGGAAAATGTTCCTGTCCCGCTTTACTCGCGAGCCTGGAACGTAAGGCGGATGTCACCAATCTGCGCTTTAAGCGCCGCAGCGTCACCCGTCTCCTGAACCGTAATCGTCACGTAGAACAGAACCTTGTCTCCGGCCACGACGTTCGTCGGCGTGATCGTGAAGTCCTGGTCTGCCCACGTGTCCACATCCGGCAGATCGGCCGCGGCCGTTGCACAGATGTCACCACCACTCGCACCACGATTCGTGTTCTCGTGTGCGGTGAGGTCAACCGTCTTCGTTCCGGCAGTTCCCGTACCAGTCGCCCGGCAAGAAACGCGAGCCGTGATCGCCGAACCATTGACGTATTCAGGCGGCGCTTCCCACTCGAACATGAGCACGGTAGCATCCGTGTCGTTCTGAACATCGGGGCCGTCAAGAACACAAGTACCAGCAGCGGCATCACCGACCACTGTCTTGAACTTAGTCGCTGCACCCGTGGCGTCGATGGTCGTGCCATCCACGTTACGCACGCCAGTCAGAGCAACACGCTTGACCTTCGACTTCACCTGTACCCGGCGTCCGACTTCCTTCCAGTTACCGGAGCCAAGATGTTCCAGAACGATCTCGTCACCGGCTGCGGCTTGATAGTCGAGTCCGTCAGCCATGATCAACGCTGCGGCATCGTGAGTCAAACTCGGTGCACCGTCGAACTGAAACGTTACTCGTGCACCCTCTTCCCTACCAGACGCCAAAATGGACGTGATCGTAACTGCTCCGGTCACATCAAAACGGTCGCCATCGGCGGGAACGGTAATTTCGTCGGCACTAGCAATATCAGTGCCCTTCCGATCCAGATTGAAAAGAGTTCTGGCCATTGTTCAGTTTCCTCCAACTTGCTGTAAAGCTACGCGCTCATTAACACCCGACAAATGTTTCCGAGCGCAACATCATTGTCTTTCGATCACAAAACAAAAAAAATAGACCGTCCTATTTCCCCCTGTATGAGAGTGTCAATCCTTCACTTCACCTTCCGCCAGATCGGGGAAAACCCCCGGCTGAATCCACTCAGGACTGCCTTTGCGTCAGCCTTGGTACAGCCACCGTCCAGTAGTTTCTCTCGTAAACTGGTACCAACTTCTTCGGCTTTTTGAGCAATAGCCTGCGCCTTCGGATTACTCTTCGCCACCTCTGCGGCAATGACCATCTTCGGTGCCATACGCTTTACCGCGTTCTGAATCAGTTCCACCGACTTACTACCCAAGTCTTGGAACTGAACCTTTCCAGCTTCCCACACGGCGATCCCTTTACCACCCGTCCAGTTCCCGTCCAGACTCTTTCCATCTGTCATGAGCTTTCCCGAGTCTGCGGAGTTCTGACCCAGAAAAGCCGAGATCACTGACTTGTCTTTCTTCGTCAGTTTACGGGCGGCCTTACGTTGACGGTGATATGCAACTATGCTCTTGGCCATTGGTAGGTTCCTCACAAACGTTCGATCTTGGCACCATCGACCTCGACAAGCTGAATTCCCTTTGACTTGGCAACACGCCTAATCACATTCTGAATCGTGCTCGTCGTGGACGAATACTTATCTGTGTTGAAATAGACACTCCCACCTTTCCTCATGAGTAGACGCGTGGAATAGTTCACAAGCGCCCAGTCCTGACCCTGCTTCGTGATCTTCAGGTGCTTCGTTCCCCAGGTTGGTTTCTTGTCTTTCGGAAACGAGTCACTCAGGAACATTTCGATCACGTCTTCGTTCTTGGTACCCTCGACCACCTTCGTGGCGATCTTGATCATTCTCGTGTCACGTTTCATCGTAACTTGCCTCCTATGTCTCCAAAGGTCTGTAGGTAGTCTCTCATATTCATTTAGGCGGGGGCAATCCTCTCTTCACCGTCAACGAAGAAACGGAGCATAATGCCTTTCGTGCTACTCAGTTTCCTGTCAACCACTATCCGTCCAGCCGTCACTCTACGGTGACAAGTTGCACACAACACAAGTTCATTCCACTCCTGATACACGCCCCCACTTTCTATCCGGTGTGTATCAAGTACAGCTACGTCACGTTCAGGGCAAAAGTAGCAGCCTTTCGATAGTTTGTTGACTGTCTTCCGTCCAGGGCGCTTACGCCCATTGGACCGCGGTGAGATTTCCGCAAATACAAGGTCACGGACAACTTCAAACTCCAGACACGCATCATGTCTTTTACGTCTCGCCTGAAACCGCGCCCACGCTACTTTGGGGCTATCGTCTGTTCGTATCATTAGAACTCGGCAAAACGTTCGCCGCCGCACTCAGAACAAGTCACGCTAGTCGTCTCGACTACTTCAACGTGATTCAAACCGTCCACCACAAACTTCCCAACATAGAGCCGCTTCGTGTTCCCGCACTGCATACAATACGGCTCGCCAAGCCCAACCGTCTTTTCACCTGTCTTTGTCTTGACCAGAACGTTACCGAACTGGTAAACCTCCGTGACTTCGGTCATGAACTTGTGCAACCGTTGACCACGCTTGGTTCCCGGTGGCACGATCATGTTGCGACCGAATTCACCGTCAATTCCTAGACCCCAGTCAGACGCGCGACGGTAAAGGGATTTCATGAAGCTAAGGGCGTGCTTTCGATTGACGAAATTGCCCGAGACAACGGTACCGGTCTGAGAATGGAAAACTGACCACCGGCCACTCTCGACCATGCACGTGAAAAGGCGTTTCCCGAGCCTCGGAAGCACATACGCTTCAACTTCGCGTGCTTCGATCTTGTCGTTTCCAGGTTGCGAAAGAGCTATCTTGCGCGTGACCTTGCGAATCTTCATTTGTATTTCTCATTTACATCTAATGACCTGTCCTAATAGCATCGAACAAAAGAGAAAAAATCACTTCAGTTGTTCTCGTCTGATCTTAACCATTGTCATCCGTCCCCCAGACATCGACATACCCCAGTCCTGGTAGGCGTACTCTTCAAACCCTTGAGTAACTCCCTCAACCTCGTTGGACAACTCCGATGGATCGTAATCCGGGTCTTCACGAAAACCTTCCGCCGCCTGCTCGGCAAACGCAATCAGTTCGTCTTTCGCATCCTCGTCTATACTGTCCTCGTCTCGTATCTCGTCAATCAGACCCATTGCATCGTCCACGTCTCGCAAGGTGCCAATACCAGTGCCAAACACTGGCCCCCCACCGAACCTTTCCGCAACATAGTTACCAAACTCGACGGGTGCTTCCGCTTCCATCTTCGACTCGTCCGGCAGCAACTCAATGTTGGTCTCCATTTCGTCACTGTAAGCAACACCATTTTCGTCAGCATAGGTCTTCGGCACCCATACTTCCTTGATTGCCTTCGGAGGGATTGTCTCCCTTCCCTTCACCTTCCTCTTCGGATACTTGACCTGGTGTACGTCTTGCCAGAACTGCTCGTCAAAGCGAATAGTTCCATCCGGCTTCACCTCGTAGTATTCACTCTCAATTGTCTCTATGTTTTCTTTCGCCCTCTTGAAGTACAAGTTGAATCGATCTCGGTCTTTCTTGAACTTACGCTTCAAGAACGTCCTGATCGCAGGTATCACGTTGAAACCGTTGTACTCCGCGACATCCTCTCTCCAAAAGTCCGGCATGAGCTTTTCGAGTTCACGTTCCTCGCCATACCCAAACTTCAACCCAACGTACTTACCCTGTAAAGACTCCACTACACGTTCAGGAATCTTTCGCACATCCTCTATGAACTCAGGAACCCAATCTGAAGAACCGGTTTCGTCCCATACTGCATCTGGATTATCCATAGGATCAATCTGAAACCGCTTCAGCCGACGCTCACCGGTGAGCAACACACCAAGTACCACCGGGTCTTTGTCTTTGTGAGCGCCGGTAGCGTATCGTAATGCCAGATCGAAATTCGATGTCAAGTACACCGCCGCACCGCCACGCGCATTGATCGCAGTCGGGCTTGTTGACCACTCGCCACCACTATGGAACTCTATTCCCTCCCGCACAATCTTCCGTGCCTTCGGAAGAGACGTTCCGTGGTACAGCATAATCCGGTGAGTAGCTGCAACGAGTACTCGAAGTGCAATCGCTTCCTCTCGACTCTCCACCAAAATCATTTGCCATTCTCCCCAGTCTTTGCCACGACCTGTACATGCTCTCGCACCTGCTTGCGTAGTTTCTCTCGTTCTTCAATCCGCTTGCGCGTTCGCTCTGACACGACGTGTGACGTTTCCTTGTTCTCTCCCAAAGCCTTCAACGCATCTTCCGCCGCCCGGATCATCGGCGTATCCGTTTCCCTCAGTTTCTTCCGCAACGTACTTAGAAAGCCCCCGTCGGTCGTACCCGCTAACTCAGGAAAACGTTCGACCAGTATCTTGATCAAACCGTTCTTACTAACCCCACGAGCCTCTGGGTTACGCATGAAACTTTCCCTGTAAAAGGTCAGTCCAGAACCGCTGATTAGACTCAAATTGACGCTTCGTACGTCTTTGGAAGCGCACTCTTTCTCGACCGAGACGTGTGCCCATAACCACGAAGTTCACCGAAAGGTTCTCGACGTACCGATTCGCTCTCAAACGAACGACATTCCCGTCAATCTCGGCACCGATCATAACCGGGGCCGTAGACACACTGGACACAACCTGAATACTCCCAGGTTCACATGAGCGTATGAGCTTACCATCGAGCTTGCATCGAGCCTCAATTGCGTTCCTCTTGAAACGACACGAGTATCGATCCATGAACAACACTTCTGGTGCTTCCACCGTCACCATCGAATAGTAACGTCCCGACCCTTCGGGAATTTCAATGATGGCATACTTGTCTCCTGGAGGACCCTGCGGTCCTATCGGCCCCTGTATGCCTTGCTCGCCTTGCGGCCCGGCGGGTCCGACATCACCCTTACTACACAATAGTTCCCAACTCGATCCAGGTGGGGGATCACCGATATTCGCCACCACCGCGATATAGCAGTTCCCGTCGTACTCTACGAGGTCGTTCTCGTCGTACGTCTCCGCCATAAGCCACTCACCACGCCACGTTTGGCCATACCCCGATGCAAGTACTTTCTCGTACACCCAGGATGGACACAACCCGTCCAACGAAATCGTGGCCAACGGCAACTCGTCAACAGCATTCCGGTAGTGTGTATCCGCGTGCAACGTAAGCGGAAAGGTACCCCACACACCATTCGAGTAAATGTAGTACAGTTCCTCGTCGCTCACGTAGATCGTGTAGTTCGCCGCGGGATCGGTATAGTCCCACTCCGCACCGTCCCACTGTGCAATGTCATCTTCATGAACCGCCCACTCTCCAGTCGCTCCCGCAGGAATCAGATACCGATCTCCCTCGTCAGGACTGGGGGGAGGATCAGTCACACCTTGCGAGATCACCGGCGAAAGGTTTACTCCGCGGTTCTGATTGACAATCGAGGCAACTGTCTCTTGTGAGATTACTTCAATGTTCTTAGGCATGACTATGCTGGTAGCAAGCTGATATGGAGATCAACACTGGAATCATCATTGGCTTCACCAACTCCAAGAACTGAAACCCGCATTTTCTCGTCGGCAAGGTCTAACTCGATACGGAAGTTCCCGTCCTCTTCCATCCGATAGTTCACAGCAGACAACGTAGCATTCGGCGGCGTCACATCCATCGAAGTTACCCCTCTCCAGGTCACACCGTCATTGCTAAACTCAACCTTGACCTGTAACGCGTCCAGGTCTCCCAACGTAACGTCCACATAGATGGCCCCGGAACCAAAGTGGCCGATGTCCAACTCACCCGCTACTACAAACTGAGCCGTGCCGACTGGAGCAATCTCGTCAAGCGGAAAATGTGCAATAGCCATTGGTCGTTATCCCTGTCTTAACTCTGGAAACAACACACGATTCACAATCGCCGCCACCCTCGTTTCCTGTTCCTCATATCCCAATGTTGCATGAAACGAGTAGTTATTGAAACTCTCGACACGATCCGGCAATCCCAGAAACTCTCGAATGCGTACCAGGTTCTTTTCGGATACCGGAACAACCCACGCTTTACCATCCTTCGGCGTGTTGTAAATGAATACGTCCCCGAATTCGTACACGTCGAGAGTCAACCTGGTGACTCGTTCGATCTTTCCGTCCGGCACGGAATGTTCCTGTAGCTCGTCCCCCAAAGCAATTGTCACGTGTGCCTCGTCTGGGGGAGACAACTGAACACCATACTCTGTCTCAATTTCCTCACGCTTACCGCGAAGAAACTCCGTCGCTTGTTCGTCAAGCAACAGCCGAAGGTACTTAGGTTCATGGCCACCTAAATCGACCTTCCCTTGACCAACCTTAGCTTTCTTGTCAAGGTCTCCAGCCGTCCGCTTCATGGCTACGTTCCGATGTAGTAAACAAAAATACTCGCCGTCGAACCACTACTATTCGACACATACACACCGGCCACGTTAGCACACACCAATATCACTTTGTTCGCGGCAACCGCGAAAGCTGTGCCACCGTCCGCGAGCTTAATGGTAACCGCCTTATTCGGCTGAATGAGAACCATTGAACCAGTAGCGATTTCTGAAATATCGATCTCCTGATCTGACACTCCCGTCGCTACGTCAATTTTCTTACGAACCGTCTCGTCAGGCTCGAAAGTCAACGGCATTTCTTTCTGGCCGTCAGCGGTGACTAACGTAAGTTCAACCGAAACGAGGTCTGACATCTGTCTTCCTCCAGCTAGAAACCAGTTCCATTTACGGGCACACAACCACCCTTCACGTTTACCTCCCGATAAACAGATAAACAAAGGGCGAATTATCCCCAACAAAAAAGCCCTGATCGGGGCAACGATCAGGGCTTTCTCAAAGACACATCTGTGCTATCAGGAGCCGTCGGCTATTCCGATTTTTCCCCTTCCTTTGGGGCTTCCGCAGGCTTGGGAGCAGGCTTGGGAGCTTCCGCAGGCTTAGGAACAGGCTTGGGAGCTTCCGGGGCTTTTGGCGGTTCCGGTTTCTCTTCCTTGAGCGGATTGTCTTTCAGATACTTGTCGATCCGCTCCTGAGAACACACCTCGTCTTTTACCAAGCTCTTGATCCTCCACCAGTACGTCTTCGGCGGATAGAGCTTGCCCGGCTTACTCTGAAGCCATGAATACCCTGTCTCGGGACACACACACACCACTTGTTTTTCAGCATCGGGCATAGCAACACCCTCCTTTCTGACCTATCCGTTTCAGAAAAGAAAAATTAGATCAAGCCAATTCGACACGCAAATAGCAGAGAGTAATTGGAGACCAATAGAAAAGCCGGATCGAACATTGTCCGACCCGGCTTCACTCCAGCCGACGAGACACTCAGGTCTTCGCACGTTTCTTTGCGGTCTTTTTCTTCGCGGTCTTTTTCTTCGGGGCCGCAGTCTTACCGTCACCACTCCCCTTACCGCTCTTGTCACCCTTCGCTTTCTTTTTCTTCGCTTTCTTCGCGAGCATTTCCTTGAGGTCTTCGACAGCACCCTTTCCACTTTCCCCCCAACGATACAACGGCGAGGGGCCGGAAATGTAACGCTCCGCAACCTCGAAGTTCTCGACTCGCAAAGCAATAGCCGCCGCGAAGAGGTCAAAACAGACGACACCGCTCTTGAGACACTCTCGCATCGCGGTCAAAACATCGTCCATTCGATCCCCGGAAGGATTCTCCAACCGGTCGATTGCTTTCTTCAACATCTACTGTCTCCTTTCCAGGTCCAGGATTGAATGTCACTTCGTCTTCGATTTCTTCCGTTTCCGTTTCCGCGGCTTCGGCTTTGGCTTCGTCTCCGGTTCCGGCGGCACAACAAGAGCGGCTTCCCCCAGGAACTCCATAATCTGTTCCATCGTCTCCGCCGAAGCGATCATGGTGTACCCTTCCTGGAAACGCTCGGCTTTCGTCTCGTGCTCGCGCTTCACCTGGTCTCGTACCTCAGCCATGATCGCCCGGAGTTTCGGAATATGTGAGCCAGGAAGCTCGTGACCTTCCTCAATCGGATCGCTCACTGTCAATTCGACCTTCGTCGGGTCTCCCGCCTCGTACAAGGTTTTCTTCAGAACGGGAATCTCTTCAGCGATCTCGGCTAGACGAGTTTGTGCCGCATTGAGCGCGGCGTCCTCTCGCCGGAGTCGCTTTACCGTCTCAGCAATCAACACGTGGCGACGCTCGTTCTCCGCATCCTCGATCTCAACTTCATTTGCAGACCCAAAACACTGGGTGCGCCACAACTCGACCAACATTTCACGTTGACCATCTGAGATTCGCCGGCGCGTAGCCAACAACGCATCAAATTGCTCCTGAGTCACCCGCACATTCTTTTCCCGTGCAAGTTTCTTCCGAAGCCGTTCCTTGACTTCCTTCGGAGGAAGGTCTTTGATCTCTTCCGCGAGCGTCCCCGCTGCCTCGGCAACAACCGCGGCAATAAAGCCCGCATGTTTCTGTAGTAGTGCTCGCATCTGCCCCTCGTCCATGTCCTCCGTCTCCGAAGCAGCCTCTTTGCGCTTCACAAACGAAATGGGTTTTTCCCCTCCGTCCTCACGATCATCTGACTCACCGGAAGGGTCTTCCTTTCCAGACAAATCGCCCTCAGTTGGCTCAGTTGGCTCAGTTGGCTCAGTTGGCTCAGGAGTCTCTGACGCGTCCGACGCCGGGGTCTCGGTCTCTGTAGATTCGGCATCCGTACCCGGTGCACCCTCTACAACCTCACTCGGCTCGCCTTGCGTTTCAGTACCAACTTCATCTTCCGCTACGTTTGTTCCTTGATCTTCGTCTGACATATCTGTGTCTCCATCTTCATCTAGTAAGTGACTAAGAGCCGACGGCAACTCCGCAAGACTCGTTAGCTCCTGCGGCTTTGTCGTCTTCATGTTCGTAATGGCACTTGCGCGCCGTCTTCGTCCTCGTCTCAACTGTCCCCTCCCTCGACGGGAACCTCAACGTGCTTAGTCTCTCCGCCGTGAGTTTTGATCGATACAAAATCCGACCCCTTCGTCCTACCAAATTTGAACGTCACCTCTTGGTAATGAATAGGGCCGTCATACCTGCGACCGTCAATCACCACCATGTCACCCGAAGGCATGATAAGCTCAGCGGCGTTATTGTCAGTCGCAACTTTGAGAACTTCGTCCTCTTTCCACGTCCTCATAACGCTTCCCTCCTGTCAACACTAAAGTAAGTACAATGTCCCGTCACTCTCTCGTTCGATGCTCACTTTACCTCTCGCCAATCGGCTACGATCTTTTCGCCCAAGGTCTCTGAGAAAAGCCAACATCTTACGAGCACGCTTCTGACTCATATCTCTCGACACCCAGGCCAAGTCATCAAAACCTTTCTCACGTATTATCCTACTTCCCAACCCATTCTTCAACCGTGTCTCACACGCTTCAATCCCCTCGCATTTCCCTGTAACAAGTGACCCGTCCTGACACTTCACAAGAAAGACTTGCCACACACCATCTTTAATCACCCCTAATTCAATAGCCAGCCGTCTCCAGTCCCCGTCAAAGTCAGTTTCTCCGCTCAATAGGATGTCGCTATCAAGAGCACGATCCAGATCGAAGGAACACACATGATCTACTGGAACACCATTCTCGACCAGAAAGCCAATGGTATCCTCGTAAGACGGCAACCCTTTCTTGCTCTTACCATGCCGTCCATCAATCCACACCACGATCACGAACATCTTCCTCTTGAGAAAACGGATCACGTCTCCGCATAACGGTCGTACCACATAGCCGTCATCCTCAGAATCGACCATATCGTCAAAGTGAACCGAGAGAATTGGTTCACTCTTTTCCTGTTTCAGACGGAGTATCCGTTCCGCGTTTGATTCCATCGGTCTTCAACAACTGTTTCTTGAAGTCTTCCGGCCTAATCTGAATCGTACCACGACACTTCACATTTCGACACGTAACAAGCAACTCGTCTTCCGGGCTCCGTTTAACCATCATTGACCCGCCGCAGTTCGGGCACCTCATTTGATCAACCCCTCTGCGAATGGAACCTCGAACAGCTTGTCGTGAACGAACGGACCGTGACCAAAGTAACCTTCCTCCCCGAACAACTCACCATGATCCGCGGTAACGATCCAATGTGTTGGTAACTCGGAGCCTGCACACGTCTCTTGCATTTTGGATTGCATGGCTATCAGAGACCTACTAGCAGCGTCCGCTTGTGCTCTCTTCATACGGTCAAGGTCACATGAGAAAAAACCGGTCTCTGACCAATCTCCTGTCACACCACCACGAATACCACTTACACGGGGAAGATTGTCAAGCAAATAAGGATAATGCGTGTCGAAGGAAGTAGCCACAATGAACACCGGTTCACTACTCTCCGAAAGTATGAGACGGATGCCATCCATAAGAGCAACCGTTCTAAGGCCAACGTGAGTCTTCAAGAACAGGTCCTCGAAGTGCCATACCCTATTCAATGCCGTATGACTATTGAAGCAGGGCACTGTCGATAGCACGTAGGTCTTATACCCACTCTCTGACAAAAGAGCGGGGAGCCAGTAAGACGGGGTAAACGAGGAAGCCTCTAACTCAATTCCCGTTCGGTCCGACCATTCACGAAACTGATACCAGTACGCTCTCGCCGCACTGATCGGTTCGTTTGTATGAGGCATAAGACCCGAGAGCATACACATGTGCGACGGAAGAGTCCAACCTGACCAACTCCAGCGTTTCGACATATCGCCAAGCCACGACAACGCTTTCTCGTCAACGGAATCGTACCGGCAACTGTCGAGAATGAAGAGGACAACGTTGTTCATAGGTATCCGGCCTCAGTCAAAGCGTGTCTCGTCTGAAAATCTGTATCCTGTGCTCGCCTATCATTCTCGTTCTCATGGAAGTCAATCTCGGCCTCCGGGCGCAACTCCAGTTGGTATGTCTTGCAACGAAGACCTATACCACCGAGACGCCAACAAAGATCGTACTCGTCATAGAAATCGCCAAGGAAGAACGGACGAAATCCACCCACTTCCATGAACACCGACCTCGACACACACAGAAAACACTGAAGACCTCGTTGCGCCGATCCAATCACCATCGAACAAAAGGCTTCCTCACTGTCGAGCAACTCCCCCGCGACTTTGATCGCCCCCTCGTACAACACGCAGTCCGCATTGAGAAACCAGATCATTCCCTCGTCAGCAAGCGTCGCCGCCGAGTTCTTCAACGCGGTCAGATTCTCGTCTTTCCGTCCATTCGGAAGTATCGCAGCATCCACCGGCTCTTTGGTCTGACTACGAAGTCGCCCAGACAACCTATCGACCAATTCGTGATCTCTTCCATAGACGACAATGTACATGCTCACTCCCAACTCACCGATGCGTGCTTTTTCTCTCCCCTCGACTGAAAACCAATCTTGCCCCGTTTCTGAACGACCTTCACCGCCTTCACGAGTATCTCTACGTCGCCTTTGCAGTATTCAAAACCGCTCATACGCTTGTCAAATTTCCTCGACTTCCACCACTTCACCGCGGTCAATCCATCCGCACTCTTCGCCGCGGGGGTCTTGAACGCCTCGGCCACTTGCTGGAGCTTCACCCGGTGACCAGCACTCTTGTTGATCAATGTCAACAAGTCCCAACTCTTTTCTCTCAGAACAGACACGTCACCATAGCGACCCAGGACGGTGAAGTCAAAGCGCTCTCCGTTGAAGGAAATCACTCGCTCGAATTGAGCCATGTAGTCGATCAACGCCTGTTCTTCCCCTTGCACCCAGAGCATGTACCCGTCGAAGTCCGAGTACGTCACGGTATAGGCATGGTCGAGCTTGTCTATATGGCCCCAGCCGCCAACGTCATCCGTTATGTTCCCTGTCTCAATATCGAAGGCTACCCACCCTCTCGTGCCCGCCAACCGCATAGCTGACGAAAGCTCCTTTTTCTTCAACACCTTCGCCTTCGTCTTCGTCTTCCGTTTCGGTTTGGTACTTCCTTTTCGCGTGCCCACCTTCTTATCCTTACTCATTGCTCGTCCTCAACTCAACTTCAAAGGAAATAGACTACCCTAATTCACAGGCAACTTCCGTGTCGGGAATTTATTTCGTAATAATTCAGCGAGTATGTCCCTGTTCCTGGACACATGATCCCAATCTTTAGGGTCAATGTCCCTAACCCCTGTCTAAGTCCATACCCACTACCAACTTGCTCAAGTGCGCCAATACTTCCTCTTTGGAAAGACGCCCTTGGTCTGACGATTCACACCCACGTACTTACCGACACGAGCGTATGGAATCTTCCGAAAGCCTAGCAACTTCAGAGCAGCAACCTTCGTGAATCCACTCTTGACCCAGTACATTCCACCAACGCTCGCCAATTCTACTGGTTTCTCCCACGTCATACAACCGCCCAAAACCGAAGCAACCGCCACCGCCAAACGATCTGTATTTGACGGACACCAGTTAGTCACTTCGTTCTTCACATGCCCGGCAATCCGCTCGACTTCAACACTCTTGTGTGTATGAGTCTTCGCAAACTTCATGCGTCCCAACACCGGAAAGTAATAGCTCATACCGTAGGTCGGACAACCGGCGAGTCGCTTCAAGTGAGAGTTGAAGTTACTCATAACCTCTGCCAACCTCGCCTTACGCTTGAGACGTTCTTCCTTGAACCTCTCCCCGTCCAACTGTACGAAGACCTCCCAGTACGGATGGTCGTAGATCACCTCCGCAATCGTGACCGAAGCCTGATCCCCGAAGGGACCAGACTTCGCCAAACGAATCACAAGATCACCGGCAGTCTGTGAACTTTCACGCGGGAGAGCTTCCACGTCGCTATCCTCAAACGCGAAGAGGTTCAGGCCGTCAGCGATAGGATGTCGGTTCACCACATAGTGCGACGCTTGCAACACACGCGGAGACCGGACTTGAAATGGAACACTCATTTCTTGGCTTTCTTACCCTTGTTGCCTTTCTTTTTCTTCGACTTCAGGGCCGGTTCCGTTGACTCCGGCTCAGTTGCTTCCTCCGGTTCGTCCGGTTCCGCCGGCTCCACACGCTCCCAGTCTTCGTCAGCGGTTTCCTCGACTGGAGCATCCTCAATCGTCTCAGGCTCAGTCACCGTCTCAGGCTCAGTCACCGTCTCAGGCTCAGTCACCGTCTCAGGCTCAGTCACCGTCTCAGGCTCAGTCACCGTCTCAGGCTCAGTCACCGGCTCTGTCACATCCGTCTCTACTGATTCGTTGACCGAGGTCGGGTACGCGTCCACTGGTTCAGGAGGCGCGTCTACCCAGGTCACGTTGTCCGCGTCGAGAACCTCAAGACACACAAGGCAAAACACCTTGCCTTCCTGAGACGGCGAGCGTCCTACGGCTCTCGTACACTTGCAGAAACCGCAGTGAGTAGTACCGACAACCGGCCAACCCTTTTCACTTCCTCTTGCTTCCTTCATTGGTCTTTCCTCTCAATCAAAGTAGAAAACACGTCTCCCTACTCTCCAGGATGTCACACATCATCCTGTAAGCAATTTCATTGATCCGTTTCCGTATGCTGTCATCCGGTATCCGCAGCATGGTATCGGCCACCCGCTTACGCTTCCTCCCCCGAGTTCTTTCCCGTATCGGAATCACCTTCCGCGGTGGCTCGTACAAGTTTCCCATACTCACCTCGAAGATCGCATTCAGTGGCTTACCGAGCTTCACTTTTACCCGACGACGTTCGACACTTTGAATCACGCCTATCTTACCGTTGTAGATGTCTGGTTCAACATCCAGCATCATGACCTGTTTCCCCTTTTCAACCTCGTCGCGCTTCAGCTTTCTCGGCGCAACATCCGGTACTTCTGACTTGGGGAACGGAATGTCCTGTCTCTTCAACTCACGTGCAAAAGCAAGCGCCGCCTCGTCATACTCACGTCGCTCCATGTCCTTAGTAATATCGTCCCAGATTCGTTTGTAAAGCCTCTTACGCTTCGCTGGAAGCACGCGAATATACTTCGGCACCGGCAACGGCTCACCGACTTTCTTTGGCTTCGGGGAGAGCTTGCTATGGATTCCCTCCGGTATCTCGATTCCCTCTTGCTCTACCAAACTACGGAAGATTCTCAAAGCTAACCAGTTCTTCCCCTTGGCACGAATGTTCGCTTCGTCCCAAGCATCAAACAGGAAACGTTGGTTACGTTTCTCCGGTTCATGATGCACGGCCCAGTTCTGAAGCCACGCCGGATCACCCGCCGCCGTACGGATTCCCAAACGCCCTTTTAGCCATCCTAGAAACTCGGTGTTGACATCTTCCAAAGGAGCGTCATGTACCCACATACCCGAGCCTTCGTAAAGCTGACGCGCCTCGCGCAACTCACGTCTCTCGATTCCCGGTAACGAAGTCTCCCATTCCTTTCTCAGCGTATCACCCCACCGCGCTTTCTTAACGTCTGTAATGACTCCACGGACTGGACAAAAGTCATAGACGTAGGCTTCCTCGTAACAATCCGGGAACTCGTCATCTAGATCGACCACTCCGACACGTCCACTTCGTACGAGAATACTCACACGGTCATCCGAAGGGCAAACCTGAATGGCCCCGTTCTTCACCGGGCGCTTACCACCGTGCTCTCGCATGGCCTGGAGAGCGCGCAGCTTGGCCTTCCTCGGTTCCACAACCGAAGTCGGTAGTGCGTAAAGCAATTGCCTGAGACGGTCGGTCTCTGTAGGAATCATTTCTTTCTCTTAACTTTCTTACGCCAACCTGGAACAACACGATCTGCCAAACTGCCACAAAAAGCTCCTGGGTCATCTACTTTTCCTTCCATTTCCTTCATACACTTCGTAACTTGGTGTACGGAATCCCCCACAAGACTGTTCCAGAATTTCTTACGACTCTCGTCAGTCCAACCCTTCGGCATCGTTTTCCACTTGTTGCCCTTCGCTGCTTCCTCCGCCACTCTCTCCGCAATCGAAGCCACGCGTCGAGCATTACTGCTGGCGAATCTCTGAGACTCCAGAGTCACAACCACATTTTCCGCTCCGCCACCTTTCTTACTGCTCTTGGTACCCACGCGATCAAACGTCTCACGTGCCCCTCTTTCATCGTCGAAGTAGTACGCCAACGGAAAAGCCGAATCTGCAAACTGGAGGATCCATCCGTTCTCTGGACTCTGAGCCAGACACAGTTTCCGTCTGCGTACCTTTTTCTCTTGAACTACGGACACCTTTGTCGCCTCAGCTTCGGCAACTCGCGAGCCGTAGTCTCTTCGATTCCTGAGCAACTTTGGGTCTCGCTTTTTACGCCGCAATGGAATACTCCTGTAACCGTTGCCAAACCTCTTGCGCTTCCTCGGGAAGCTCACGTGATTCACGATGTCTCCAAAGCTCTGGACGAATAGACTCGCAGGCTTTCTCCACACTCCCCGCGTCGAAACCAAAACGACGACACAAAACCGTAGCAGTTTCCACCGGTGCGCTCATTAGCTCGGCATGGAACACCACGGCCCCGGGGACACCCGTATCCAGATAATGCAGCAATCGACGATTGTAGTAGTACCACAAACTCCACGCCTGCTCATTGAACTCACTGTCTTCCTCGACGGGTATGAAACGCTTCGAGCGCTTTCTCAGGACCCCATCACAATTCTGAAACGACGCCACTACTTCCCAGGGACTACGAACACACCCGAGAATATGCAACGAATGATCTCTCAGAACACTACGCCAGAACGGGAACGTCAAAGTATTGCGTGGGTCTTTCCACACGCTCATTCTCCCTTGACTTGAAGACTCATATCCTGACGCAATCTGCTGTCCACACAAAAGATGATCGTGATTCCAGATCACAAACCGCGGCGGCCTATGCCACATTCCACCACTGAAACCCAATACTTGCACATTGAGGTTGTGTGTGGCCATGTTCTCATAGAACCCACGTGGATTCGTTTTGGAACCTCTCTTCATTTGCCGACCAGCATTGACGTGACCCCCCAACCCCTCGATCACCTGCATGGTCATCGACGTTCCACTTCGACCAACTCCCATGACACACATAAAACTACTCATAACACGCCAGCCTCCGCGAAGTTTTCATGTTGATCTAACACTGTAACCGACGACACCTTCCCATGATCGTCCAACCATACTACGAACTTATCTCGGCTACCAAGCGGACGCATCCTACCATAGAGCGCACCGACCTCTGAGCACATGAGTTTTCCTTCCGGCTCAAAGTCCTCACCGAGACGTTTCTTCAACTCATTCTGAATGATGTTTGCTATTCTTGCTCTCATAGCCTACTCATGCAAACGGGTCCAACGTTCCGCGTGACCGGGAGTCACAAGTCTCAATCTTCCATTCGGATTTGGATTATCGACAAGCATCGGTTTCTTGCGGCGTTTCTTTTTCTTTTTGGTCTTCCTGCGGTCACGCACACCCGCCGACAAGTCTTCGTTCTTCAAGATATTCGAGATCGCGAACACCCTCTCGAAGTCTTCCTCGCTCACCGTAATGTTGAGCGCAATACGCATGACGCGGAATTCGTCCACGGAATCAATCCTCAGCTTACGATGTTGTCTTCAAACTTCCCTGTTTCTCCGTCGAACCGGAATATGTACGGTGGCTCGCCTACACGAACGTCACCACCGACCATTCTCGGAGTACCAGGGTTTTTCTTTGCGGCCTCTACCAGGTCTTGCTCACTTTCGTTTCCGAGGAACTCGACCGTACTTCGCACGTCGTCTTCGCTCACTCCGGTTCTGGATGGAACAAACGAACGTGCGATCAAACTCGCTTCGCGTCGAACGGCTTGTACTTCCGCCGTCCTCCCACGAAGGCGGTCCTTTTCAGCCAGGACTCGCTTCGCTATCTTCCTCACTCGTTTAGTTTCTACCATATCAAAGATACCTCTCACTGGAAGGTTTCTGAATCGTCAGAACATGGTTCACTTCAACCATGTTCTTTTCGTCCGCTCCACTGTAGAAATCACCCATGCGCCATAGACCTTTGTTTACCCCAATCCGGTAAAGCATGATCAACGCATCTTCAGGATCGGTAACTCCCTTCAGTTCACTCTTGATCGCAGCCTGCAAATCCTCCCACTTGTTTTCCAGATCAACCTTGCCAGACCGCGGCGGAATCCAACCATACTGCAACTGATTCCGAGACATGAAGTCAGTGGCAACGTACGCCTCAAAAGCCTTGAACGACTTCCCTAGAGACGTTTTCACTCTTGACCAATCCTGATCACTCATTCGACGAAACACACTGTCTATCTCTTCCTTAGACATCGGTTTCATCATTTTGAGCAAATCGGCTGCGGACTTAATGTCAAAGCCTTTCCTCTCCGGTGTCTTCCGTGGCTTTTTCAGATTGACGATCCAGGAATCTGGGACATCTTCCCTCTTGCTTAGGCTATCTAGCGACTCGACCCGGCCAGTCGCTTTACCGTTCCCGTGTTGTAGTGCGCGAACATAGTACTTTGTGCTAACTCTCGTAACCAAAATGCGGTCATTGTTAGACGCCACCACGTCTCCCACATTCGGTGTATGTCCTAGCTCCAGTAAAGTAGTCCGGGACAATGGGAGCTTCACCCCCTTAACGAACACGAATACGTTCTGTCCGTCACGATCCATGACCGTAGCCGTTGTCGTCTTATTCCGATATTTGTAGTCGTATGCCTTCCCCAAGGCAACATGTTTCGACTTCGTTTTCTTCAGCCACTCTTTCCTCGGAATCTTTCGGAGAGTTCTCCCCTCCGCGTGCGGCACACCCTCGACCTTCACCAACGCTTTCCCAACATCAACGTCCCCAACGGCAACGTCCCCAATCTTGAATCCATCGGTCTTACTGGCAATAAGGCGCTTCAACGATCCTGCTATCCTCGCGTCAATACTCCCCAACCTGCGTAGTCTCTCGATGTACTCAGTATCCGTCACCGCATCGTCTGGACGATCCCAACTCAGGACACTCCTGGGAAGACGACCACAACTGAGATCACCAGATCGATGGTGGCGAGGACACACGTAATAGCACTTCCGACCTACACGCCGGAACATCATCATGCCGTCCGATTCTTGAAGACGCTGAGGTTCAACATCGACCTGAACTACAATCGGCCTGTCATACACTCCTTTCGCTCGGGCCAAACGATGGCCAATGCGGTATGACAACTTACGCGAAGGTGTCGCCCACACCACATCTGTATTCACTCCCGCCCGCAAGCCAAAGCGTCCAACGGATTCAATCTCTGACTCCGGTACGCACGTATAGAACACCGACCGCTTGGACGGGATAATTGCAGCCTTGCCCTTAAAGCTCTTGATCAACTTCACACTACACCTCTTCGGAAAAGAACCGACTGGCCGTCACGTTCTTACCGCTGGCCAACTTCAACCGTTCAAGATCATTCAACTGGACTCGCTCGACAACCTGGCGACCACGAATCACATAGAGCATCTTTGTCGCGTGATTGATATACACCAAGTCCCCTGTTGGCGAGTTGGCAATCTCGTAGAACTCACTTGCCCGCGAAGTAGAAACCGACGGCGGCATGTAAGTCTTGTTTTCCTTCCACCCCAGTGAATAGACCTCGTTCTGGGGGAAGTCCCGAGACAACATTGGCCGGAGGCGGAACTCTACTCCGTCCAATGTCATTTTCTTGAAGCCCGCTTTCGTCGTTTCCACTGTAAACGTCGGAGCGGCCTTACGAGCTTTGCCCGCCAACCGTCTCTTGAAACTCAAGATCGTAATCGGCGGATACATCTTCCCTTCCTTCATGGTATCTCCCCCCACTCGGATTCTGCCCTTATCGACGATGACGACGTTGTTACCATCTTGATCTGGTTCGTCCAGTTGAACCATCAACTTGCCTTTCTTGCGTCCCAGTACCTTTCCGGTTTGATAGCTTCCAGCAACCTCTACAAGAACACTGGTTCCACTGGCCCCTCGCCGACGCGGTTTGATCACCCGCTCGTACAAGTCCTCCAGTTCGTTGATCTCCACCTCCAGGTCTCCCACCTGTTTAGTGTACTCAGGGACTCGTTGATTAGGATCAGTTTCACCAGCGTTCCGAAACTGGACAATGAACCTGCGAATAGACGTGGCCGTTTGTCGTGCTCCGCGAATCATAGTCGGGGCAGACGCTCGGGCAAAGGACTGGTTGACATCCTTGCCGTCCACGACATCCTCGATCTGATCCACTTCCTCACGAAGCGTTTCGAGTCGCGACTCGATACGACCTTTGAGAACCTTTCTGGAAGCCATTAGAGTTCGATTCCCTTGTTCTTTGGTTTGAGCTTCAACTCTTTCTTCGGCGCTTCCTCTTCCTCTTCCCCTTCGCTTTCCTCCGACTCTTCCGAAGGCTGTTCTGGTTCCTTCGTCTCTTCCGGTTCACCCTCGCCCTCGCCCTCTTCCTCTCCGAAACCACCATCGTCCTGTGCGGCCAGTTTCTTCAAGTAGAGCGAGCAAGTCGCGAGAGACGTTTTTGCCCTCAGAGAATAGTCGAGAGCTTTCTGGACATTCGCCATTACTGGAGCCGTACGCTTGTCCACGATAGACATTGTGTGAGCCACGGCCATAACCGTCGTGACGTTTTCAATCGTCTTCGTGTATTTCGCACTCTGTTGCTCCAAGAGATCGACCAACTCGGCGACCTTCACCGCAACACGTGCGCGGTCCATGGCAAGTTGCCCGGCAGTACGGGATTTCTTTTTCTTCCTGCTCTGTTCTAGTTGTTCCCTCACCGAGAGAACCTTGTTCTTCCCTTTCTTAGCCATCGTCATATCTCCTTATGAGAGTGTCGCAAACGTCAATCATCTGACTGGATTTTCATGTGTTCCATGTCATCCTCGAAATCACGCCCAGATGGTCTCCCTGTCTTACCTAGCGCCGTCCGAACAAAATCCCGAACGATACGCTCCTGCTCCTGAACATTCCCTTTCGCCGCCAAAAGCTCACGGTACGCCCCAAGCCACACCTTGTCTTTTGACGCGAGACGTTGACCGTCCTCTGCCCTTTCCCTCAATTCGCGCCCTTTCTCAAAGATGCGCCGAAGAGTGTTAGCGGATCGTTTGCGCTTTCGCTCAACCTTGCTTCGTTCAAGAATCGCTTCCTTCACTTCGTCGCCGTCAACATTCTCGACCCCAAGCCACGATCTCTTCAACAACTCCGCGGACATCCGCGCCTTCCCTGTTGGAGACTTGAAGACGTAGATTCCGTTCCCCCCAATGAACACCTCCGGCGTCAGGGCCTCTCGCTTCAATCCCTTTCTAAGCGGCTTCAACTTAATCACACTCACCCGGTAAACCGTATCACCACCCTTTTGAAGATCGGCAAACTGACGACCGATCACATGATTCATTGCCGCTTTTCTTGTAGTAGCCACCCATATCTCACCGTCACGGTTTCCGATCAATCCCTTAGAGCGAATACTCGACAAGTTCGCCGTGCGGGTCGCGTGATACACGTACTTGGGTAACCGACCTTCGGCCCCTCGCCGCGTCCATCCAGCCTTGGCTCTACGCTGACGACTCGATACGACAATACTCTCATTGATCCCATATCCACGACCCGTATCGACCACGGCCTGAGAGAATTTTTTCACCTCGCGGATGGCCTCAAGAATCACCCTGTCAAGTTCGTTATCACCTTTCTTGTACTTCGTCGAGAGAACAATCGCCTCATTCAACCGCGGTGAGACGGTCTTCATGTCTTCCAGATACATCCTGGCGTTCTTCAGGTCTTCCGTAGTCTCGTAGTTCTGAAGCATACTCACCACCCGCTCCAACCGAATGACCTCTTCCTCACTAGCGAAGCGTTCTCGGACATCTTGACGGCGAAGCATCCTTGGCTCCTTACGGAAGTGGAAATCCTTTACCATGCGGTCATTCACCATCATCGGAATGTTCCCTTCCTCTAAGGTATGGTGGCCGATCAAACCATCGGCTACCGCTAACTCCGCAATCACACCAGCAAGAGCATTCTCAACCTCTTCAGGAGCAAGATAACCTTGGAGTACAGACGGTGAACAACCCGCTTCCTCAGCGAGTTCATACACCTGTTCTTTCAACCTGTCTATATGGCTAGAAAGACTTCTCATTCGATTGCCCCCGCAACGCGTTCGTCTTCGATACCCAGTTCGACAACACCCACCGGAGAGGTTCTCTCTTTTCCCCGCTGGATTCGAGTTACTTCACCACGACGCGAGACAGCCACTACTCCAGAATCAGAAAGTCGCTCACCGCAATTCGGACAGAACTTCGCATGGCGAGACACGAGTTCCAGACACGCAATACACTTCACCTTCCGCTTAGCTCCCACGTTTCTTTCCTCCATTTTGCCTTTTCTCGGCCTGCTTCCGACGGTGCACTTTTTCCATCGTCTTCACGGTTTCGTCATGCTTGTCCACAAATTTCTTGTGGGCCGCTTCAGCGTTCCTCCCTCGTTTCTCCTGCATGATGTCTCGCATCTTCGACCCTTCCTTGTCCAACTCTTGCTCAATGCTCTCTGTCGTATGATGTCCAAAGGGAGTCGCCGAATGTACCAGATGCTTTTCCCTCATTCGGTGCGCCGATTCTTGTGCCCGTTTTCTCTGATCTGACCTTCCCATTGCCGCCCTTGTCTTAGACGTTCTGATAGCTGGCATCGGTCTATCCTTTCTTCCGGTTCTTGGGTTTGGATTTTGATTTGGTCGTTTTCTTCGTAGCCTTACCGTTGCCCTTGGCCTTCGTCTTCCTTGTCCTCTTCTTTTGCCCAGGCAAGTGGTGAGTATGATCTGGCACCTGTGCATTGCCTTTTGATTTCTCTACCTTCATGGACTCAATCATGTGCACATGCTTAGGGACATTTCCACCGACTGGATCCCCTGTCTTACCACGACTGAGAACCTTGTCGTACTCAAACGGGTGAACATGATCCAAGGCCGACTCCGTAATCCCTTCGAGGGGCTTGTTCAACTCGTTCAACATGTCAATGAACACGTCTTTCTGTTCATTGAAACGCTTACGGAACTCAGAGACCGGCATTGCCCGATCAGGATTCAGGAGCTTATTGTATTTCTTGTTCTTCGGTTCCCTCCGCAAACGCTGAATCAATTCCTTGTTCGTGTCCGACAACACATATTTTACGAGCACGTCAATGTTCGCGATCCACATTTCCTTCCAGGTGGCCACGGCCTTCGTACGCTTAATGTACTTGACCATGTGCTCAGCGAACTCGTCAAGCAGTTGTTCCTCGCTTACCTCAGACGGAAGCACGTAAGGAACTCGTGTATGTTGTAAATCTATCTTACCTCGACTCAAACGATCCCCGCTCTCTTCACGCCGAACAAGGCTTTCCTCCAGTTCAGACAACTCTTCCACGTCTTTGTCAAGATGAGTCCTCTTCCCCTTCCACTTTTTCATGGCATTTTGCGTACGGTTGCGTATCAACTGCTTGAAATGATGGGTGATACCAACCTCAGCCAACGTTGTTCCACCGTGCTCTGTTGGATCAGACTTACCTCCCCAAACGTCAAAGTCTCTAAACAAGTTTGACATACATATTTCTGAGGCCACATCTGCAATCAGTTGAGGATCCTTGCCCAAATGTGCATATTGACCCTCGCCTCCGCGGCGAACGGCTCTTTGAATACCACCGTATAGGTCAAAGTCCAACTCTTCCTCATAGCGTTTCTTAACTCTCTCCGCAACCTCATACTGTTCCTTCAACTTCACATATTTATCATGCGACCGTAGACTCGACGCCTTAACACCATAATATCGTTGACCATCTTTAACCACATAGGTTGCCTTGTCCTGTTTATCCGTCAGCTTCCTCCTGGACTTAGACATCGGGCCAACACCAACGACCCTCTTACGGTTCAGACCAGAAATCCCTGTACCAACAACCAAGTATTCCTTTCCTCTCTTCGCCCGAGCCGGTCTGGAATTCAACCCAATGTATTCATCTAACGCATACCGTCTCTTCCTAAGTTCCGGTTCGACTTTCTCACGAATCAGTTTCTTCATTCCGTCCGCAAAGAAACGATTCACGTACGTCTGATCGAGAGTCTCATGTTCCCTCTTCGACAACTCCGCCGAACTCGCCAGAAAGCATCGAAGACGATCCTTGAGTTCCTGTATCCTAGAAACCATAGCACATGACCTCCAGGAACAGGCTTCCGTCCTCAAACCAGAAATCGATCAAGTTATCGCCCGTGACTTCAGACACAACTTTCCCTTCCACGTTTCCTTGGTCAGTCAGAAATACTGTGTCTTCACTGAACGTCCACGTCCGCCGCTCGGCCTTCGCCAGGTCGAGGAAGACTTGCTTGTTCTCCTGTATGAGCTTCGCGTAGTTGTCCTGGAAGAACATGTCAAGGCGCAACACAACATCGAACTTCGCCCCGCTCAGACGACGAGTCTTCGGATTGTATCCGCCCTCCAGGTGGGTGGCGGTCACAACCTTGTACGACTTTCTCGTAAACACGAAGTCGAGAAAGTACTGTCTAACCGCTCGCTTTTTCTTTTCGCTCAACTCGTAGTAGTTCATGATTCTCGCGGAGTTTCTTCGCCAGCTTACGGTAAAGCTCCGGCGTTCCTCGGAGACTCGGCTCTTTGTCCAGAATCTCACGTTTCAATTGCAGACTCGCCTCACGGATTCGCATAGACACTCCATTCCTCTCCGGTTTCCATATTACTGCCTGAGAAAACAATAAAGGACCGACTCACAATTGCTCAGGAATAAACCAAAAAAAATCGGAGCGCCCCGCCAAGAGACACTCCGATTTACCGTCAAGCAATTGATCATTCGTTTCACCACATGAACACCCTGTTCTTGCCCCTAAGCACATTCCCCACAACCTTCTCTCTTATCTCTGTCATGGCCTGGTTGCCGACCACGATGTCATCACGCTTGGTCTTGACCCTCGTCGCCGTCAGACCAAGGATCGCCGCCGACAAGGCGTCCCCCTCAGCGTCGTTAGCCACACGCAGCTTCGGGAACTCCATGCGAAGTGACGCTACGATCTCTTCCTTTTCAGACGCCCCATACCCTGTCGCAACTTGCTTCAATTGATTGGTCGTAATGTAGAGGAAAGGAATACCGCTCTCGTAGAGCTTTGCCGCAACATAATAGTTTAGCTCTATTAACCGCCTCGAAGACTGCAAAGACTGACGCGCAATGATCGGTTCCTCGATGCACGTTATGGTGATTCCGTCTCCAGCAAACTCCGTGATCTTTTTCCACAACCGCAATGCTCGCCCAACAATGTCTGGCTTTGTCCCAAGCGCGCCCAACGAGATCATCTTCGTAGTCTTAGACGTGAGCTTTCTCCCATGAATAACGGCCACACCTGTCGCAGTCACGGATATGTCAAGACCCAGTATCTTCGGTTTCTTCGGTATCGTCCGTTCCATTCTTAAACTCCCTTGGTAATGATAGTCCAACTGGCTTACCTTCAACGTTCACACGGAACGTCATAACCTCAAAACCACGACCAACGACCCAAAGCCATATCACCGGGGCCGTATCGACCACCAATGTCCACGCTCCCAATTCTGCGAACGTTTCTCGCCACGTATCTAACGAGTCGTCTTCGATCCCTATGAGCTTCAGCATAAAGTTTCCGTGCCGTTCAACGTACGTATGCTCAACACCATCCTCTTCCCTCTTTTCCACGACAATCTCACCATCCGAAACACAGCATATCATCCGCTCACCTTCACGGAAAAAATTGAAGAACATCTGCTCCGCCACAATCAGCTTGACGAGCAACTCCATCGTCAAGTCATTACGGTTACCGTACACGAACTCTACAAACGGATAGCCCTTGCACGGATCGAAGTCTGCAATCCCAATCTTACCTGTCACCACATTGTCAAGCATCGTCTCCTACCTTGTCTTCAATTTTCGCAACGAGAGCTTCGATCCTATCGGCCAGTCGTTCCTTCCTCTTCCGCACCTGTGCGATCTTGGTCTCGATACCCTTCGGTGTCGTGCCCAGTTCCTTACACCTTTTCTTGAGCTTCGTACGCTCACGCCGAAGCAGCTTTAACTCAGCCTCCGATTCAGCCTTTTGCTGCTCCCACTGTCTATGCTTGCGCTTCCACGCCTCCAGTTCACTTTTTGCCACTCTTCGACCCCCTTTTCCTCTCCGAAGCCTCACGACCCCCCTTCATTGACGGGTTCCGCATATCAATCCTCACATTACTCAAAATACTCGCCTGAGTTTCTGGAGGAAGATCGAAGAAATCACCGGCGACGATACCACAACGCTTTTCGTCGTAGTGTTCACACACCACCTTTTGCTCCAAGCGCTCACGAAGTTCGTCATCGATCTCTTCGGAACTAAACGCAACCCGCCCGGTGCAACGGAAGGTCTCCCGAGAACACCGCACCACGTAGATTGATTCGTCAACGACATCTTCGGGGCCTTCCGCCTCAAGCGGAGACCATGCCTCGATTGCATCCTTAAAGACACACAACGGCACTCCCTTGTCTGTCTCCAGAACAACCTCTTCCTTCAACGGTCTGACAAACTGGCCAAGATGCTCTTGACCCGACTTCGTGAAGACCGCGATCTTGGTTCCTAGAAACTTGGCTTTCATTGTGAAAGAATCTCCTTACATGTTTGGAATAGTTCACCACCACTAAGCGGACACACGTCGTTCTCTTTCAGCCATTCAGAGACGCTGCGAGTAACGTCTTCGATTCCGGCTTCACATTCAGTGACTCGATTACGAAGGCGATCAATACCACGTCGGTTACGCAATACATCTTCAGAACACCGGCGAAGTGCCGACAACTGGACTTCAACATCGTCATACTCTGTAAGCATGTCTGCCAAGCCTGAGACATCGGCTTCAGGGAGACCTCTTTGGACACGCCGCACCTTGGCTCCGTTTCTAGTCCACGCCCTGGACAACTCCAGCAAGTCGCTCTCAGACGCCTGTAGTGACTCGTATTCCGTCAGCAAGGTATCAAGTATATCGCTCTCTCTAAGCGCTTGTAGCCGCACTGACACCGTGTCACGGCGCTCTCGATTCTTATGGACACCTTTTAACACCAAACGAAGCGCTTTCTCCGACTGACCCAGTTTCTCCGCTCTTTCAGAGAGGTGCTCTACATGCGAGACTTGGTTATCGAGATCACGAAGCTCGTCGTCATCATATCTCCTGTCTCTCTCTGCCTTCACCTGCTCGGCAATCTCCGACAACTCCGCGGCACACGAATTACGATCCTTGTGGAAGTCATCCATCAAACCCTCGACACCACGAACGCCACAAAGGTCATCTACGATTCGAGCCGCAGTAGACGCCCGCACTTCCTTCCCCTCAATAGCAGCAATCAGGAAGTGTTGATCAAGCTGCGAGCTAATGTTGACTCCCAGTGGCATACCTCCAACCGTCTGCTTCCCGATTCCCAAAACCTCAGCAACCTTTTCAGGGACACGTTTACCCGCCCTCCGGTACCGGTACGTCTTCCCTTTCGTCTTCACCTTCCAGTTATTGACACCTTCCCCTTTCTCCGCACGGACAAAGCCACGCGAACTACGACAAGAGATTATACTGTACTTCGCCCCGACCCGGACATAGCCCGAATCCCACGTACCAAAGGCCAAGTAACGCATAGCCTTCAACCAGGAAGACTTCCCCACGTTGCTATCCCCAGTCACGGTCGTGAAGCCTTCGTCGAACCTCACTGTCGTGTCCTTATGAGACTCGAAATTTTGGATTCGGATCCACTTAATCATCCGGCAATCCTCGTGACACCACCACGTCCAAGCTCCAGACCGATAGACGCGTCGGCATAGTCTTTCAAGGCATGATGGTGTGTGTTTAACACTATCTGTATGCCCATCTGGTGCGAAATGAAACGGAGAAACTCCCCGACCCGGAGGACCCGCTTGCCGTCCAAGAACTTGAACGCTTCGTCCAGGATCAACACGTTGTCCACCGAGCTAATCAGGCTCATAACCAGAATGCGAAACGACAACGCCACCATATCGTGAATCCCACCGCCATATCCGTCACTCGACATATCCCGCTCGACACGATAGCCGTCTTCGTGAGTTATGATCACCTTGATCGTCAGTACCGAGCGCCGGTACTTCATGCCGTACTCCAAAGACACCGAAAACTCCTGTTGGTAGATCAACCGTAACGCGTCGCCAATCAGTTCCTCGAAGTATTTCTTCACCTTCCTACGGCGAGACAAAGCCACGTCATTCACGAACCGGATCGATATGTCAATGTCTATAATCTGTCGCTCGATCTTCCGCTTGCGCTTCCTGAGCTTGCGGATCGTCTTGTCACACCGTTCATTGAAGAACTTGCGACTATCGACTACGGAACGCATACGCTTGACTCTCTCTACTACTTCCATACGACCCCCAACTCTCTACACGTCTCCCTGAGCTTCACCAGATTCTCTCTGTATTCCTTCGTACGACTCTTGTCATAGATGATGTACGCCGGATGATTGATCACGAACGTCGGATACCGACCAAACGGCTCGCGTATCTCCGAGCCTTCCGCAAAGTCAGCAACCATCAAACCGACATACTTGCCCACGTTCTTGACGAACACTCCCTGGAGAACACACTTGACAGCAGAGCCTCCCAAAAGAACGATGATCCTCGGGGCGAGTATCTCAATCTGCCTTCGCAGAATCGGAAAGCACATCGCCATTTCGTCTTGCTTCGGACTTCGGTTGTTCAATGGACGACACTTCACTGTATTGACAATGATGCAACGGTTCGTGTCCAGGTTGATCGTTTCCATACACACCGTATCGAGTTTCTTCCCGGCGCGGCCAACGAAAGGTTCGCCCGCCTTATCTTCGTCTCCCCCAGGTGCTTCACCGATCATGACTATCGGTAACTCGTACCGACCTCTGGAAACGACAATCTTGTGCCGGTTCTTACACAAGTCACACTCTCGACACTTCGACCGTTCCACAAACCGTTTTAAGGCGTCGTGGTCATCGAAGTATTGAGTTGTCTCTACTACTCCCTTGGCTTTCCTGACTACGCTCATATACCAAGACCTTGCACCCACGAAGTACAGGATGTACCTGTTCGTTCCGTCACATACCTCAAGTTCCCTCGATACTTTTCCGTCGCCAGACATCCTCTAAAATATCGACACCTCTTGCAACCTTGTCCAGCCGGGCGAACTGTACTTCCTTGCACCGGATATGCCGTCAACGGAGCCACACCGTTGTGGTGCCACCAGTCGCCAAAGATGTCCATGTACGTTTCAACATTATCAAGATCGACCTTATCAATGAACTCTTCCCAGGTTCCATACTCGACCTTAGAACCGTCCTCGTAGAACACGGTCACTAGGTCAACGGCGTCGTTAATGGCAAGTATTCTCATTGCTCTACCTCGTTCTCCAGACCTACGAAAACCCTCCCGCCACTATTGACGCTTAGAAAGTATGTATTTCAACACCCTCGGTTTCACCTCTGTCTTCCCGGTCTGAACCAACGTTTCAATCAGATCAAAGATGTCCTCAGCTTCGACCTCTAGCTCGCCTACAGCCTTGGAAAACTCGTCAAGCGCAGAATTATCTTGCTCTATAGCCGCCACATCCTCGACCTTATCGACAAATACTTCACTGTATTTCTGGTGTGGAACTTCCTTCCGCTTCACTCGAACCGTTGTACCATCCACCGTCACCGACAACACGGACGGCGCATGATTCTCCGGCTTGTGACGGCGCGCCAAAGGTCCAGGATTCACGAACAACGTTTGACCAACACGCTTACGAAATGCCCCGTGATAATCACCACTGAGACACAACTGGAACGGGATATTCAAAGTGTCAACCGGAAAACACTCGTAGTTCTGTCGGTGAGGAACAATCAGCTTGTGAGCGACCAAAACCCTCACTTCCCCCCTGGGTGGCTTCGCTCCTACTGGAATCTCTTCCCACACGTGAACCGACTCAAAGTGAACGTCACCTAACGTCCGGCTTTTCAGCGGTCGAATCTTGTCAGACAACAATCGGGCAATGAACTGGAAAGTCGAGTTCTTACGAGACGCCTTGCTGTTCTGATCAAGATCATGTTGTCCCCAGACATAGTACATCTTCACTTTCAACCGCTTCAGCGTCATGGCCAGCCTTGATAAAAGTCCAAAGTCCACCACGCGGTGTTTCTCGAAAAAGTCACCGCCAAACACTACGAAATCGTACCCCTTGTTCGCCAGGTTCACCACGTAGTTGAGCTTCGCAACCAAGGCCCCGGGATAGTCTCCCACTCGAAACTGAGAGGCGGGAACACAATCGAAGTGTGAATCGGTAAAGAACAAGAACTTCGTCAAAGTAACTCCCCAATGTCCTGTCTCAGCGAACCCATTTTGTACTTGCGGAGGAACTTCCTGATCCGCGTATCATCCGGCTCGTCACAAATCAACGCATCATTAGGGATCGGACAATCCGTAATGAACCTGGACAACCGCAATGAATACCTCACGGCCCCCTTCGACTCCACGACCCTCCGTTCCATTCCGCTACGCTGCTTGTCATCCTTTCCCTCAATAGACTTCAGTAGCGACTTCACTGTCTTATGCTCGGCCATGAACTTCAAGGCATTGGTCTCCCCCACACCTTTCGCCCCTGGGAAGTTGTCACTTGCGTCTCCCATTAACGCCTTAACATGAACCCAACGCGACGGTGGAATCCCGTACTTCCTCTTGAACTTTTTCCGGGTCATGGTCTCTCCCGTGAGCGGATTCCACACAACCGTTCCTTTCCGTAGTAACTGGAAGAAATCTGCGTCATTCGAGACGATCATGTTCTCGCCGTCCGAGTTCTGTTTCACAAGAGTTGCGATCACGTCATCGGCCTCGAAGCCCTTGAGCTTCAGACTACACAAACGGAGGTGGCGCACAGCCTTCGTGACACGTTTCTTTTGCTCCCTCCCCTGTTGGATCAACTCATCATCCTTCCGGTTGCCCTTGTAGGTGTACTTGTCCTCGAAGGCCCCTTTCTCAATCGCTTCCTGGGCAATCAGCGGGCGAGCTTCACTCCCCGAGTCCCAGACACACACCATGAAATGATCTGGGTGCTCCCGACGCTCGTAGATCAGAGAGCGGAGTGTCCCGTACATTCCACCGGTCTTGAATCCAAGGTATGACATTCCTTGCATCCGGTGAAACGAACGCCAGAACATGTTATCCATGTCAATAAGTAAGAGTTTCATGACTAAGCTACACTCCTTTCGAGTAAGCTGCGAAGCATCGGACTCAGGCCATCCGCAAGCGCACACATACCCCTGTCATTGGCGTGCAACTGATCGACCAACATATCCCGACGGTCCACCATTGTAAGTCCGTTGACAATCTCCATACGCTCGTCTTTCACGGACTCGAAAGCCTCGTGGCACGCTTCACGAATTTGTTCGTGTGTGACGTTGAACTCTCCCGGACAACTCTCCGCAGCAACACCGCGTTTCCGCCCCTGACTAACATACTGACGAAAGAACGGAGAGATCACGAGGATCGGCACTTCAGGAAACCGTTGCATGAAATGGGAGAACAGCTTGACGTACAATTCACGGACACTGACTGACTCTTGCTTGTTGTAGCAGTTCGTCCCCGCCAGAATCGTGATCACGTCACAATTCAGATCAAATGTCTGAGGTACATTGGTATCGAGCAGATAGCCATCTATGCCACAATTGTAGTAGTCGATACCCAGTCGCCTATGTACTAACGCCGGAAAGTTCAAGCTCGGAGAGGAGCAGTATCCTCCCTGTGTATGAGAGTCCCCGAAAGCCATCCAACTCAGACCGTAGCGCACTGGCTGAAACCAACTTCCCTTCACAAACTTCAAACCGGACAACTCAGTACAGCTACCAGTCGGAAGATAGATGTAGTGGTGACCCTCTCCACCTAAACTGATTGCCCACCGGCAACCCGGATGTCGTTTCCGGCAATGTCGCGTCTTCCAGGTCTTGCGCCCAGAGTCCATTGCATAGCCATATCTGATTCGTGCCCAGTTCCGTCTCAAGTCCCCTGTCCTCACCCACCTCGTACACCCGCGCATAAGCACACACGGTGAGTTCGTCTTGACTTCAATCCGTATTCCAGCGGTCTGCCCAAGACGACCAACATACAACTCGGAGATCGAATCCAACAACTCCTGACTCCCGTCCCCTCGACGGAATACGACTCGACGACCCTTAACACGAGCCTGAGCCGCACCATGTATAAACGGCAACAAGTCGCGCCCCTCAATCCATTCACCCCAGTCATGATCTCGGAATAAGTTCGTTCCCATTAGAGATACTTCCGCATCATGCACAATTGCCAATAGTAGTAGTTCGGATCATTGCCATAGCCCCAGTTTCCGTCACACAAGAAAAGTCTCGCCTTATCCCCACCGATCTTGGAATAGATGTCCCAAACGTGTCCGGGTGGCACCACTGAATTACCCTCCCCCACTGTCACAAAACTGTGAGCCATCATATCGGGCACGAGATTGAAGAGATCGAAGAACCTCAGAACCCCGAACGTCTTGTCTCTCATATTCGGATAACGGTCGAGGTACTTCAGGAGATACTCGTAACACTTCACTTTCTCGTTGGCACAACGCTCCCAGTCCGCAAGATAAGGCATCTGGGCACACACCACTTTCACCCGAGAGTCCAAGGCTCCCATACCCAAAGCAATGGCTCCACCAAAGCAGTTCCCCACAATCGCTATCGACGTGTATCCGCTCGCCGCCAGGTAGTTCACGCTCTGACGCACGTCAGCATAGACATGGCGCAGATGACACGTAAAACGATTCTTGATCCCCGTCGTGATATTGTCTCGCACGTCGCAGTCATGCTTGCTGTGCCCCTGTCCTCGTGGGTCAACACACAATGTATCAATCCCTTCAAACCACACATGCGGACGCGGAGTCCAACCGGCATAGCCACCGGGGAGAAAGATTACGGCACGCTTCGAGCAACCATGCTCACTCTTGGGCACAACCCGCAGACAACTGAACCGCTTGTTCCCAAGACCCTGGAAAATCAACTTGTCAACGTCACAGTACTGATTCGCCTGGGCACCCTTTTTCTCTACGCAGTCCAAGGGGAGCGAATCCACCTCTTGCATGGTCTCGTTCCAGAATTCTTTGATCTCTGTATCCATGTGACCTACCTAATGGAGCGGCCCGGAATCGAACCGAGGTCACGACGGATCACGTCACGAGGACGCCCCCGCGTATGTTTCCAGTTAGCACTACCGCCCCTTGCCAATTTCAAGAACCCTCCCTGGATTGAAAGCAAAGTGCTTCGTCAACACCTTCAACGGTGCACGCACTTTCTTTCCAAAAGAGAAGTTGGCCACGTTGAAATCATGGATCATTTCCAACCAATGGACCTGATCCGTAACTTGAACAACACGGCCATATCTGTCCAACCGGCGGTGCCCGTCCACAAAGATGGTCTGAAGGTCGTTAGACCGTTCGATCACACTGCAAAAATGACCCTTTGGATCACGCCCAAAGTACAAGCCCTTCGGTCCCAGCATAAGCCCAACCTGGAAGTTCAGAAACGTTCCATCTTTCTCCGACTTCAGCTTTTCTTGAGCGGTGATCATGAAGTCACGAGTAATCGCGTCATCATTATCTAGCCGTGACGTAATGACCTTTTCCGCCCACGACAACCGTAGCTCTTTCTGAATTTCCTCAACGACTACTTCCCGCACACAACGCACTCTATCTCTGTCCACTCCCCTCACCGGACGCACCTCACAAAACACGGGTTTCATTCTCGGACACTCTTCAAGCCAGGACGGCACCCGGTCAATGATCCACTGAGGACTACTCGGCGATAACAAAACAAGCCACACGAAGTCACGGAGCATTTGTCCATTCACGCTAGGGACACACACTTCCTCGAATAGCTCCGTTCTATGTCGCAGCCACACGTCGTCTAACGTGTATCCTGGAAGGGTCACATTGAACCGTGTTAATAGGAAGTGACGAACACTACTCATTTCTTCGCTGTTTTCTTGGACGCTTTCTTTTTCACACGACGACGCTTCCCTTTCCGCTCAGACCTATCGACCAACTGATCCACGTCCTCGGTCTCGGTCTCGGTCGCCTCTGACTCCGCAGGCTTGCCCTGAGCGATTCGGTCCAGTGTGACGAGATAGATGTCATTGGCCAGGTCGGGACGCTCTCGAAGCGCCTTACCAAAACCAGACGCCCCACGGAACCGTTCTTCACCGTAGGTATAGGACGAGCCTTTCTTAGCCACGACACCACAATCCACGGAAGTCTCGATCAAGGAACCGACCATATCGACACCCTCACCCGTAATGTCGAAGAACGCCTTTTGGTACGGTGTCGAAACCTTCGACTTCACCACCTTGGCGCTAGTACGGATTCCTTTCCTGTCGTCCTTAGTCCCAATCCATCCGGCCCGACGAATTTCCATTCGCACGGACGCGTGGAACTTCAACGCAAAGCCTCCCGGCGTCGTCTCAGGACTCCCAAACATGACGCCGATCTTGTGTCGTATCTGGTTAATGTAGACCACACACGCATTTTTCTTCGAGGCGGCACCAACAATCCGACGCATGTGTTGGCTCATGAGACGCGCATGGACACCTACGTGAGAGTCGCCGGACTTACCCATGATTTCCGCCTTCGGCACGATCCCGGCCACGGAATCCAACACGACTAGATCGACTCCCCTGTCGGTGTCAATGTTGCCGCGCTTTTTGGCTTTCTTCATTTTCGGATCGTCGAGCCGGATGTTTGGATCCACCAGCAAGCCTACCACGTCAAGAGCCTGCTCTCCGTAGTCCGGTTGCGAAAAGATCAGTTCGTCCACGTTGACTCCAAGACGCGTTGCCCACACAGGATCAAGTGCGTGCTCGGTATCGACAAACGCAGCCAGACCACCCATTGCCTGAACTGCGGAGACGATACACAACGCCACTGTCGTCTTACCGGACGACTCGGGGCCATAGATTTCCACCACCTTACCCTTCGGCACCCCGCCGCCCGTCACAAGGTCAACGCTCGGAATCCAGGTTGGTATCCGTTCACCGGTAAACGTCTCGGGACCGTCACCGATCCGATACACCAAGTTCGACTGATCAAAGATGTCGTTAATACCATCGACCAGACGATTGAGTTCGTCGTGTGCTTTCTTTTTAGCCAAGGTATTCCCCCAAGAAAAAGGCGGAAGTCGTTAGACCCCCGCCAAGGAAACTACACGAACCATGCGAGAGTACAAGTCACTTGGTCGAGCGATTGCGCTTACACTCTTCCTTTGCCTTACACTTTCGACAATCCGCGTCAGACGAACTGAAAAAGCCAAAGCAGTCATGGTCGTCGGGATTTACCGTCTCGACTTTTTTTTTGACCGCTTTCCCCCTGTCTTGCTTCGAGTACTGGTTTTCTTCCGACGAGGCTTCGGTTCTTCCTCTTCCTCTTCCTCTTCCTCTTCCTCTTCCTCTTCCTCGTCGTCCTCGTCATCGTCGTCGTCTTCGTCATCGTCGTCGTCTTCGTCATCGTCTTCGTCGTCTCCGTCTTCGTCTCCGTCATCGTCTTCGTCATCGTCTTCGTCGTCTCCGTCATCGTCGTCGTCTTCGTCTTCGTCGTCTTCGTCATCGTCTTCGTCGTCTTCGTCCTCGTCTTCGTCACGGTCGTCTTCGTCCTCGTCTTCGTCACGGTCGTCTTCGTCATCGTCTTCGTCACGGTCGTCTTCGTCGTCCTTATCCTCCGGCCTCTCTTCGCCAATGATCGATAGCATCTTTTCGGACATGACGGTCAAGATTTCGTCGCGCTCCAGCGTCTTGCCACACAAGGTCGCCAGATCGTTCAACTCAAGTTTCTTTTCCTTGACCGTCAGAGGAGAGCGCACAACCGCACCTTCCTTCAGTTCAATGCGAATCTTGTACTTCGTCCTGTCATCCTGTTTCTTAGCCGTAACCACGAGGTCAACACCCTTAGTCGGGTGAGTCAGATCGCCATAGTCCTCAAAGGCTTCCTCGATCTCGCCGTACGGCTCGCTCGAAAAACTGGCGACCTTGAACGCTCGCTTTTTCTTTTCATTGCCATCCTCGTCAACCTCGACGACGAACGGCTCGTCCCTGTCAAGGATGTTCCACTTGTAAGACGGGGTTGCATAGGTACCACGACACACTTCGTGCCATTTCTCCTGCGTCTTCGTCTTCCCCGATTTCTTTGCGTCCTCTCGTTTCTTGCGAGCGATCTCAAATATCTCGCACCACGGACACGTCTGCTCGTCCTTTGGCACTGCTTCCTCGTCACGCCAATTCAAGCAGTTGTGTATCTTGTGCGTGTCGCGGTGCTCGCTGTCGATCTTCCCTCCTCTCGTAAGCCAGTGAACACGAGTCTCGAAGGGAGGCCCCACGAGCCGGATGCGGTGCTTCCCTTTGCGCTTGTCCGTCTCAAAGGTCTTCCACAACCCTTTTGTCCGATTGCGACCACGACCCTTGTTTTGCTCTCGCCGTTTCTTCAGGCGATTGATCTTGTTCATTACTTCCGAACCTGACTTGGACTTGGCCATTGCTGTCTCCTTACCAATTGACGTGAATCAAAAACCTAAAGTTCATTGCGACACTTCACCGACTTCCATCAAACCCACTCTTTTCTGAAGCTACCATTCGAGAGTAGCCCTGTAACGAAAATCCCTTTTGAGTAACTCCCTCTCGGAATGAAGAAACCGCCGCCAACTTATCTTCCCACTCCGCAACCTCGTCTCGAAACTCTTGCCACACGTCTCCGTAGCGGTACTCCATTTCTGCACGGACATCATTGATCGTCGGTTTCTCGTTCTTGATTCCATTCTCACGAAATGCCTTGAGAACCAATCGGTACACCCGGCGATAATGCTTCCTCTCCCACTTTTCGAGCTTGTCACGAAGGTCTCTGAGAACCGACTTGATCTGAGATTCCTTCCCTTGCCAAAACGCGACCAAAGACGGGTACTTGGCCACGTGCTCGTCAACGTCCCTGAACCGGATGTTAAGGTGACTCGTGGACGGCTGATCCAGTCGTACACCCGAAATCTTCACCGAGCCGAGTCGTCCAGCCTTCGAGGCTACAACCTTACAGAACGCAGACAAAGTGTCAACCGGCGTCTCGGACGACTCGTCAGTCTCCGACTTAGCTTTCTTGGCCATTATCTTCCTCTTTCTTCCCGCTCTTTTGAGCTAAAGGATTTCTTTTCCTCCAAGAGTGCCTCTCGACACTCGAAACACAAGCCCCTCATTGCCTGCAATGTCCTCCGAGCCGCAACCGCGGAAGTCTCGAATCCATTGTCGAAGAAA
>JGI10211J34971_10000267_pt1 | contig 41490 bp, 46 predicted proteins | sample Etolagsediment_FD_34971 | JGI IMG/M metagenome (IMG submission 34971)
CAATATTTAAATACACTTGAAAAAATAAATAATTATTCGCTTAATACTATTAAGTCATACAAGAATGACATTACTCAGTATTTGAATGAAGAGAACAAAATTGGAGAGTTTTCAAAATTTTTAAAAAACTGTTCTAAAAAAAATTATTCAAAATCTACTATCAACAGAAAAATTACGTCCGTTAGGTCATTTTTGTTATGGAGTGCAGAAAATGATTATTTTGAAAGAAGCCTAATTAAATCAGTTACAAGTTTAAAAACAGATAAAAAACTTCCAAATGTATTAACGTCAAATTATATTAATGAATTACTTGACTCTTTACCTGAGAGTGACAATAAAGAGATTAGAGATAAAGCCATATTAGAACTAATGTATTCTTCTGGTCTTAGAGTTAGCGAAGTTACCAATCTTGTTATTAAAGATATTAGAAACAATAAATCTATTAAAGTTTTGGGAAAAGGTAGTAAAGAGAGAATATTACCAATAACTAAACGTGCATTTAATAGTATTAATAACTATTTAAAGATTTCTAGAGAAATATTTGCTAATGAAAAATCTGGACAATTTTTATTTTTAGGTATTAGGGGCGGAAAGTTAAGTGACAGAGAAGTAAGAAGAATTGTAAAACTTAGAGTTGGAACTTTTCCACACAGCTTAAGGCACACTTTCGCAACACATCTTTTAGACGGTGGAGCAGATTTGCGAATAGTACAGGAGCTTCTTGGTCATAATGATCCAAATACTACACAAATTTATACACATGTATCAAAAAAGCAATTGAAAAAAAAATACAAACAATCTCACCCAAGGGGTTGATTAATACAGTATTGTTATTAGAATTTAAAAGAAATTAGACACCACATTTGCAAGTTTCCTTGGTGAACGAAAGTTTGGAAACCGCTTAGGCAAGGAATGTGGGATGTATTAACCAAAGGAGAAATTAGATGTCTACATCAATGAAAGACCTGCTCGAAGCAGGCGTGCATTTTGGCCATCAGACTCAAAGGTGGAATCCCAAAATGGATAAATATATTTATAGCGCAAAAAGCGGTATTCATATTCTTGACTTAAGAATTACATACGAGGCTATAGAACAAGCTCAAGAGTTCGTTCAAAAATTAGTAGCTAATAGTGGAAAAGTTCTTTTTGTTGGAACTAAACCTCAAGCTCAACAAGTTATAGAAGATCAAGCAAATAGAGCAGGAATGCCATTTGTGAATTTTCGATGGCTTGGTGGAATGCTTACAAATTTTAAAACAATTATTAAAAGGGTTGTTTATTTGAAAGAATTAGTATCTTTAGAGTCTTCAGGCGAGATTAATGCTTATACAAAATCTGAAAGACTAAAAATAAAAAGAGAAATTGAAAAATTAAATAAATCAATTGGGGGAATTGTTAATTTAAACAAACTTCCAGATGCCTTATTTGTTGTAGATCTTGCAAATGAAACTACAGCTATTACAGAAGCTCAGAAGTTAGGTATACCAGTTATTGGACTAGCTGATTCTAATGTAAACCCAGAGGGAATAGATTTCTTGATACCAGGAAATGATGATGCAATTAGATCAATTGAACTTATAGCTTCAGCAATAGCCGATGCTTGCTTAAAAGGTTCGGGTAAAAGAGAGCAGGTCGAAAATAAGGAGAAGGAGTAATGACAATCTCAGCTTCAGACGTAAAAAAATTACGCGATATGACTGGTGCAGGAATGATGGATGCTAAAAAAGCTCTATCAGAAAGTTCTGGAGATTTTGATAAAGCAGTAAAATTTTTAAGAGAAAAAGGATTAGCAGATTCAAAGAAAAGAGCTGATAAGGAAGCCAATCAAGGAACAATTGGTGATTATATACATTACCAACAAGATAGAGCTGTATCAGGAGTCTTAGTTGAACTCGCATGTGAAACTGATTTTGTAGCTAAATCGGAAGAGTTTAAAAATGTAGCAAAACAAATTGCAATGCACGTTGCTGCATTAAAACCAGAATTTGTAAATATTGACGAAGTACCCGAATCAAGGATTGATGAAGAAAAAGATATAATACAAAAGCAATCCGAAAATGAAGGCAAACCAGCAGAAGTAATAGAAAAAATTGTTGAAGGTAAAATATCATCTTTTTATAAAGATTACGTTTTAAATGAACAAACTTTCTGTAATCCGGATTTTTACGAGGGTCAAGTTGGAACCATGATCGATGAACTATCTGGTAGATTAGGTGAAAAAATTTATATTAAAAAATTCTCACGAATAGAAGTTGGAGCTTAAATAATGAGCAGGATTCTTCTCAAACTTTCCGGAGAATCTTTTGCAGATCCGGAATCTAATTTCGGTATTCAACCAGAAACTATTGAACGAATTGCTTCTGAGATTACAGAAGCTAACAATAAAAGTGTTGAAATTGGCGTTGTAGTTGGTGGTGGAAACTTCTTTAGGGGTGTACAAGAATCCGCAAAAAATATGGCACAAGCAAATGCTGATTATATGGGAATGCTAGCAACAGTAATTAATGCGGTTGCTTTAAAAGATGCTTTGGACAAGAACGGAACTCAAACAAGAGTTCAATCAGCAATTACAATGACTGCAGTTGCTGAACCATACATAAGATTGAGAGCGATCAGGCACTTAGAAAAAGGAAGAGTTGTAATTTTTGCAGCTGGTACAGGAAATCCGTATTTTACAACCGATACAGCAGCTTCATTAAGAGCTGCTGAAATAGAAGCAACATTGATGCTCAAATCTACAAGAGTGGATGGTGTTTTTGATAAAGATCCTGAAAAGGATACAGATGCAAAAAAATTCGATGAGATATCTTATAAAGAAGTTGTTTCAAGCAAACTTAAAGTGATGGATCTTACTGCTATTACATTATGTGAAGAAAATAAAATGCCTATAAGAGTATTTGATGGAACAACAACAGGAAATATTTACAAAGCTTTAACTGGTGAATCTTTAGGAACATTAATAAAATAGATTTATGTCTGAAACATTAATTAAAGAAGTAGAGAACAAAATGCTCACTACTATTAATCATCTAGTAGATGATTTTGCAACAATAAGAACTGGAAGAGCAAATCCAGCTTTAGTAGACAAGCTTACTGTTGAATATTATGGAACTAAAACACCTCTTCAACAACTTGCAACTATATCAGTTCCCGATCCGAAGCTTTTAGTTATACAACCATTTGATAAGAATTCATTAAATGAAATTGAAAAATCAATATTAAACGCTGACATTGGCCTTAATCCAATAAATGACGGTGAAGTAGTTCGCATACCTATTCCTGCTCTTTCAGAAGAAAGAAGAAAAGAATTAGGAAAGGTTGCATCAAAAGCTTCAGAAGATGCAAAAGTATCAATTAGAACTCATAGAAGATTTGGAATTGATGAAATATCTAAATTAAAAGATGATCATTCTGCTGATGAAATTAAACGTTTAGAAACTCAAGTACAAGACATCACTGACAATTTTGTTAAAAAAATTGATGATTTGCTTATGGTAAAGCAAAATGAACTTCTTGAAGTTTAATAAGTATTTTCAATCTGACAACGATGGAACATTTTGGCCCGGTTATATTGAAATCCCCGATGACGAAGACTCGCCAAGTGAATTTGATACTGATAATGAAGATAAAGGGATTAGGTTCACATCAAATCCAAGGGTATTCACTGGATTAGGATTACTTTTAGTTGTATCCCTTCTGTTCTTAAATAAAACTTCAGCTTTTATTTTATTAATTCTTGTTGCTTTAATTTCTACAAAAGAATGGTTTGATATTTTTGATTATGGAGTAATTATACCTTATCCTATGTTGCTGTATGCATCTCTTGCACCACTTGTAATTGCATACTTTTATGGTCTAGAAAATATTCATGTACCACTCTTTATTTTCCCGATAGGCGTAATTGTCTATACAGGAACTTTTGTAACTTATGGGATATATGAAAAATTTGGAAGTTCATTCTTATTTTTAATTTGGTTTGGTACAGGTTTAGCTTGCATAGGTTATGTGCTGCAAAACGTAGGTCCTTTATTTACTTTTTTAGCCCTTATTTCTATATCCGTTTCTGATATTGCTGCGTATGAATTTGGCAGACGATATGGTAAAAGAAAGTTATATGAAGAAATTTCACCAAATAAAACAGTAGAGGGATTCTTTGCAGGTTTAATCACTGGTTCATTTGCTATGTATATTGTTTTAAGTAACAATTTTGAAATAGAAACGATTCCAACTTTACTTATTTCTATAATCTTTGTCCTATTTGGTGTATTGGGTGACTTATTTGAATCAAGAATTAAGAGGTCCTTAGACGTAAAAGATTCGAGCGACTTTTTGCCAGGTCATGGGGGCGTGTTAGACAGAGTAGATTCTCAAATACTAAGTTTTCCTGTTTTAGTTCTTTTTATACAGTTTTTAGATTTAATTTAATAAGTGTAATAATTAGTATATGAACGCATTTTTAACAATTGCTTTACTAACGCTTTTTGTAGTTTTGCATGAATTAGGTCATTATGTATCAGCAAAAAGATCAAAAATAGCAGTTTCTGAATTTTTTGTTGGTTTTGGACCAAGGTTATTTTCTTTTAAGAAAAACAACACAGAGTATGGACTTAAAGCTCTTCCACTTGGTGGTTATGTAAAAATTCCCGGTATGGATGAAAATGAGTCTGTCGATGGTTATGATTCAGATGAACTATTTCATTCTGCTTCTTGGACAAAAAAACTTTATATTGCCTCATCAGGAATTATTGTTAATTTTGTATTAGCTTGGTTAATTCTTTTCTCAATTTTTACCTTTTATGGCGTTGAGCAGCCAACACTTCAAATTGAAACAATTGGAGTTTCCTCAATTGATTCTTCTTCAGAAGCACCTTCTTCAAAAGCAGGTCTAAAAGAGGGTGATATAATAACAAGCTTTAACGGCAACCAGGTTACAACTTGGAGAGAATTGGTTGGCTATATCGAGGAAAATCCTAATTCTAAAGTATCTATTGGATACATAAGAAACGCTCAAAACTTTGTTACAACTGCAGTTTTAGAATCAAGATTAATTGCAAACAATGAATCTGGTTATCTTGGTGTTTCACCAACAATTGAAAATCAAAAGATGGGCATTATTGATTCAATATCTGCAACAACATTAGTTGAAATTGATATGACTAAAGCAGCAGTTGAAGGAATATTTACTTTATTTAGTCCACAAAATTTACAAACACTTTTAGGAACATATAGCGGGGAAGTTGTTCCAGACGAAGCAAGACCTCTTAGCCCAATAGGATTAGCACAAGCAGGCAACCAAATTGCTGAAGGTGGTTATGTAAATTTATTTACCCTCTTAGCATTTGTAAATATTTTTCTTGCAGTTTTCAACTCTATTCCGCTTGTACCCTTAGATGGAGGTAGAGTTGTACTTGCACTTTATGAAGGNATTACTGGTAAAAAAATACCTGATAAGAAACTCTATCCTCTTGCTGCTGTTGTAATTGTTATTTTTGTATTTTTAGGGATTACAGCGTTTTACTTAGATATCACTCAACCAATTAGATTATGAGTGAAAGAAGACAAACATCTCAAATACAAGTTGGAAAAATCGGTGTAGGTTCTGACTATCCAGTATCTGTTCAGTCTATGACAACTACAAAGACTAGAGATACTGATGAGACCTTAGGGCAAGTTTATGAACTAGCTAATAATGGTGCAGATATTGTTAGAGTTACATGCAATGAATTAGAAGCTGCAGAATCTCTTGTAAAAATTTGTGCAAGAAGTCCTGTTCCAATTGTTGCAGATATTCATTTTCAGTATAAATTAGCTCTTGCAGCTGTTGAAGCAGGCGTACATGGTTTGAGGCTAAATCCAGGAAATATTAGAAACGAAAAACAAATTAAAGAAGTAGCTAGAGAATGTTTAAATGCAAATATACCAATACGAATTGGAGTTAATGCAGGTTCCTTAGATAAAGATATTTTAGAAAAATATGGTGATGCTGTTCCTGAAGCACTTGTTGAATCTGCATTATTAGAAGCAAGATATCTTGAGGATGTTGATTTTCATGATATTAAGATTTCTGTAAAACATTCTAATGTCCCTTTAATGATCGAGTCATATAGACTTCTTGCGGAAACAGTTGAATACCCTTTACATTTAGGTGTCACTGAAGCAGGCCCTTTACCTGGTGGTTTAATTAAATCTATTGCTGGAATTTCTACACTTCTTTCAGAAGGTATTGGGGATACTATAAGACTGTCACTTACAACAGATCCAGTAGAAGAAGCCAAATACGGCCGACAATTACTAGAGTACCTAAATCTAAGAGAAAGAAAGTCGCTTGACTTAATAGCTTGCCCTAGTTGCGGTAGAGCTGAAGTTGATGTTATAAAAATTGCTGCAGAAGCACAGGAAGTTCTTGAAAAAGAAGGCCTACCAATTCAAGTAGCTGTTATGGGATGTGTTGTAAATGGTCCGGGCGAAGCGAGGTCAGCCGATCTGGGTATTGCTGCAGGTAAAAAAAGAGGACATTTATTTATCAAAGGACAGGTTGTAAAAGTTGTTGATGAGAAAGATATGGTTGGTGCCTTGTTAAAAGAAGGAAGATTGATTGCTGAGGAAGGTATCGATGCAAGACTTGCTGCTGCTGATGCAGATGCAGCTCAAATTGCTGAAGAAGATGTAAAAGAATTGCTTAATATACAAGGTGATATCAATAATTTTGAACAAAAGACAAAGTCGGTAATAGAGATTACAACAAATAAAGATATTGAAAATTAAAACCTTTAATATATAAACATGGTTGAAAAGCTTACTCCAATGTCAGAAGATTTTAATGAATGGTATACCGACATCATTCAACAAGCCCAATTGGCAGATTACTCACCTGTAAAAGGAACTATGGTCATAAGGCCATACGGATATTCTATTTGGGAGAGTGTTCAATCATATTTAGATAAAAAGTTTAAAGAAACAGGGCATCAAAATGCTTATTTTCCGCTATTTATTCCGAATTCATTTATTCAAAAAGAAGCAGAGCATGTAGAAGGTTTTTCTCCTGAACTAGCGATGGTAACACACGCGGGTGGCAAAGAGCTCGAGGAACCATTAGTTGTAAGACCTACGTCTGAAACAATTATTAATCATATGTTTGCAAAATGGATTAAAAGTCATAGAGATTTACCAATGTTGATAAATCAGTGGGCAAATGTTGTTCGTTGGGAAATGAGAACTAGATTATTTTTAAGAACATCAGAATTTTTATGGCAAGAAGGCCATACAGCTCATGCAACAGAATCTGAAGCAACCGAAGAAGCTCTCAGGATGTTAGATATTTATTCTGAATTTGCAGAAAATGCAGCTGCTGTATCAGTTGTGAAAGGTATAAAGTCTGCAAATGAAAGATTCGCAGGTGCTACCAGAACATATTCTATTGAAGCAATGATGAAAGATATGAAAGCATTACAAGCCGGAACATCACACGAATTAGGCCAAAATTTTTCAAAAGCTTTTGAAATTCAATTTTCAGATGAGGAAAATAATTTACAACATCCTTATCAAACTAGCTGGGGAGTGAGTACTAGATTGATTGGCATGATAATAATGGCTCATGGTGATGATAAAGGTTTAAACTTGCCCCCTAAGTTAGCACCACATCAGGTTGTAATTATTCCTATTACATCCTAACGAGGATTCCAAAAGATTAGTATTAGACGCAACGAAGAAAATCAGCGCAGAATTAGGACAAAGTTTCAGAGTCTATGTAGATGATAGGGATAATATATCTCCGGGATTTAAATTTAACGAATGGGAATTAAAAGGCGTGCCATTAAGAATTGAAATAGGACCAAGAGATGTTGAAAATAAATCAGTTGTTTTTTCAAGAAGAGACGGCATTGATGGCAAATTCAATATTAATTTTGATGATATTAGTTCTAAAGTCTCTGAAACTTTAGATAATATACAAAATAATTTACTTGAATCATCGAAAAATTTTCGTAAAGAAAATACAGTACATGTTGATTCTTATGAAGAGCTTATTAGTGCACTTAACGGAGATCCAGGTTTTGTTACATGTTTTTGGGATGAAAATAGTGATGACGAAGATAAAGTTAAAGCAGAAACCAAAGCTACGCTCAGATGTTACGTTTTAGGTGAAGAAAAAACAGATAAAGCTGTAAATAATGAAAATACTCAAGGAAAATTAGCTATTTTCTCAAAAGCTTATTAAAAATCTCTTTTAATAACTTTTTATATTTGATATAATTTAGATTGACAATTTAGCTACGTAAAGTGGGTGTCAACCCGCTTTTTTTTATGAGGGGGTTTTTATGGTTTCAGAAAACGAAATCCAACAACAAATTGACTCATATTTAAAAGATGAAAATTTAGAACTTTATGATCTTAACATTGTCAATTTTCCAAATATATCAAAAATTGAAGTATTTATATACTCTGTTGAAGATATAAATATCGACGTCACTACAAGATTAAATAAACAATTAAATAGATTAGTTGAAGATCTAGGGTTCGAAAAAGGCTCATTCGATATGATTGTTTCAAGTCCAGGAATTGAAAGAAAACTAAAATCTTTAAGACATTTTGAACTATCAATAGGAGAGTTAATAAAAGTTAAATTATTTGATCCGATTAATGATATATATACATTTGAAGGGGACCTTGTTTCAGTTGTAGAAGAAAATATAGTATTAAAAACAGAGATAGCTGAAATTGAAATTAATTTTTCAAACATTAAGAACGCAAAAATAGAATTTAAGCAATTTAAAGAAAGAGTAAAAGGATAATTATGAAATTAGGAAATGAGAGCAAACAAGCAATTGAATCATTAGCACTGGACAAGGGTGTGGCTGTGGAAAGCATGTATGAAGCTTTGGTATCTGCTTTTAGATCTGCATATATGAGGATTCCTGGGGCGGCAGAAGAAGCTAGGGTCACATTAAATCCAGATAGTGGTGAAGTATTAATTTATGCTCAAGAATTAGATAATGAAGGAAACGTTATTGAAGAGTGGAAAGTAGAGCTTGATGAAGATGAATTTGGGAGAATAGCTGCACAATCTTTCAAGCAGATGATGACTACAAAAATTCGGGATGCAAAACGAGCAACTGTTTTAGATGCATATATTGGCAGAGAGGGTGAACTTATTACCGGAATAGTAACCCAATTTGATCCTAGATTTAATCAAACAATTTTGGACTTACAAGATGCCGAAGCTGTAATTCCATCTGGTGAAAGAGTTCCATTTGAACGTCTCGAAAGAGGAAATAGAGTCAAAGCTTTAATAACTGAAGTGAGGGAAGATGCTAAGGGTATTCCAATAATCGTAAGTAGAAGTAAACCTGAATTTGTACAAAGAATGCTCGAATTAGAGGTTCCAGAATTAACTGATGGCACTGTAGAACTTAGAGCTATAGCAAGAGAACCTGGAAGTAGAACTAAGATTGCAGTTTTCTCTAATGATCCTAATGTAGATCCAAAGGGTGCATGTGTTGGCTCTAGAGGTAATAGAGTAAGACAAATAGTTAATGAACTACGAGGAGAAAAACTTGATGTTGTTGAATGGAGAGAAGATAAAGTAAGGTTCATCAAAGAAGCTCTTGGACCTGCTGATATTGATGAAGTTGAAATAGATGAAGATTTAAAAACAGCAAGAGTAGTTGTAAAAGATAACCAACTTTCTTTAGCAATAGGAAAAGAAGGCCAAAATGCTCGGTTGGCAGCAAAATTAACTGGTTACAAAATAGATATAGAAGGACTTGGAGACTCTCCAAAAATAGAGGAATCTGACGAAGAAGAGAGTACGCCAAAAGAGGAAGAGTAAATGGCTAAAAAGCGAATTCATCAAATCGCTAAGGAACTTGATTTAGCGTCAGCTGATATTTTACATCAAGCAAAAGAGCTTGGTATAGAAGTAAAAACTGCGTCATCAGGTTTAACTGAAGAGGAAGAAGATTTAGTTAAATTAGCTTTATCACCTGAAGTTGAACCAGAAGCTGATGCTGAAGCAGAAGTAGTCCCTGAACAGAAAGAATCTAAGCAGGATGAACCAGAAGCTGAATCGGGAGAAGTTATTGAAGATGATGTACAGATTATTGAAGTATTCAGGAATTCATCTCCAGAAAAAATTAGTTCTCTTATAGAAATTGAAGCCACACAAATTGTTGGTGATTTAATGGGTTTAGGCATAATGAAAGCTATAGATACACCATTAGAAGATAGTGATATAGAAAAGCTTTTTGAAAAATATAATCTTATTCCGGATTTGATAGATGAAGTAACAATTTCAAGAGAAGATATTATTGAATTTCAAGATTTTGAAGACGACCCAGATAAGTTAGATCTAAGAGCGCCAATTATTACCGTTATGGGCCATGTAGACCATGGTAAAACTAGTTTATTAGATTATATAAGAAATGAAAAAGTTGCAGATGGTGAGGCTGGCGGTATAACACAACACGTAGGTGCATATAAAGTAGACACTGGAGAGTCCGGAATTACTTTTATTGATACACCCGGTCACGAAGCTTTTACACAAATGAGAGCTAGAGGTGCAAATGTCACCGATATAGTTGTCTTAGTAGTAGCTGCAGATGATGGAGTAATGCCTCAAACAATTGAAGCAATAAACCACTCAAAAGCAGCAAATGTACCTATTGTTGTCGCCATAAATAAATGTGATCTACCTGAAGCTAATCCATCTATGATTAAAGCTGAGCTTACAAAATATGAAGTAATTTCGGAAGACTTAGGTGGAGATACACCTGTAGTTGAAGTTTCTGCACTTAAAGGTGACGGAGTTGATGATTTGCTTGAAACACTTGCACTTGTAGCAGAAATAGAAGAACTAAAAGCAAATTTTAATACAAATGCTTCTGGGTATATTATTGAATCTCGAATGGAAGTTGGTAGAGGAAATGTAGCCACAGTTATAGTCACAAGAGGTACACTAAAACAGGGTGATTTTCTTTATGCTGGTCAGGCATTTTGCAGAGTAAAATCAATGTTTGATCATAATAACAAAACAGTAAAGTCTGTAGAGCCAGGATCTCCTATAGATATTATAGGATGGGATGAATCACCCACCGCTGGTGATCAATTTGTAACTGTAAAAAATCAAAAAGAAGCTAAGGCAAAAGCTGATGAAAATAAAACTAAGTTAAAAGACCATGACAACTCATCATTTTCAGTTGAGTCCCGAGTAAGCGACATGATGAAGCTTTTACAAGAAGGTGAGTTAAATACTGTAAATGTAATTTTAAAAGCTGACACTAACGGTTCTGTTGAAGCTATTAAAGATGGCATTAACAAATTAGCGACAGAGGAAGTAAATATCCAAGTTGTTCATTCAGCAGTTGGGGGAATTGTTTTATCTGATGTTGATTTAGCAAGTGCGACAGAGTCTCTGATTATTGGTTTTAATGTAAGACCAGATAGTCAGGCCAGAAACATGGCTCAAAGTAAAGGTATTGATGTAAGAACATACAATATTATTTATGAATTGTTAGATGATATTTCTGAAGCAGTACTTGGACAAATGACTATAAAAACTGAAGAAGCGATTATTGGAATGGCTGATGTTAAAACTACATTCCGTGCTCCAAAAGTTGGAGTGGTTGCAGGTTCTATAGTTTCTGAAGGTAAAGTGGAGTTAGACGCAAAAGCTCGACTCCTCAGAGACGGAGTTGTAATTTACGAAGGCACCATAGTTTCATTAAGGAGATTTAAAGACAATGTTGAAGTTGTTAATGAGGGTCTTGAGTGCGGTATTGGTTTATCGGATTACAAAGACATTAAAGAAGGCGACACAATAGAAATACTCGGAGAAGTAGAAGTCTAGAAACAAACAATGAGTAATCAAAAACGTGGTGGAAGAATAAATAGAATTAATCCTCTCATTCAAAAAATTATCTCAGATGCTCTTTTAAGAAGTTCTGACCCAATCCTAAATAAAGCAACCATCACTCATGTATCTACATCACCAGATCTAAAGAAGTCAATGGTATTTGTTTCAACACTTGATGGTAAAGAAGGATCTTTAAAGTCTTCATTAGAGAAAAATAGAACCAAAGTACAAAAAGTATTAGCAAGAGAAATGACAACAAAAAATGTCCCAAAAATCATCTTCGAAGTAGATAGCACATTTAATAATGTTCTAAGAATCAATGAACTGTTAGATAGGACTTCTGAGAATGAGTGATCTTTTTAAAGATATTAAAGGTTCTTCTAATTTAATAACAGGTCATATTAATCCTGATGGTGATGCTTTAGGTTCTGCTTTAGCTTTTAAATTAATACTGGATAGCAAAGGTGTAGATTCCGACGTATCTTTTGACATGAAAGGAAATGTTCCCTCAAATTTGAATCACTTACCTATTGATTTAATTATTGACAAACCAAAAGAAAATTATGACAGTGTATATGTTTTCGATTGTGGAAATTCAGAAAGACTTGGAGATTTAGAAGGTTTAGCATTAAGTTCTGAAAGAGTCATAGTAGTAGATCATCATATCAATCCTTCCTTTGGTGATATTCAGATTATTGACTCTAACGCTGCTAGCACTACACAAGTTCTGTACAGAGAAATTATTTCTTCAAACATAGATATTGACAAGAATATCGCTAATTGTCTTATGACAGGATTAATCACAGATACAGGTAGATTTCAATATTCAAATACAGATAATGAAGTATTTGAAATTGCATCAAAACTAATGTTATGTGGTGCTGAACTTACCAGTATTAGTGATAATATTTACGGATCTATTCCCATGAATGCAATCAAACTACAAAGTGAAGTATTGAACAGGATTGAATTACATGAAGAAGAAGAGTTAGTTGTATCGTATGTTTTACAAGAAGACTATCTTAAATACAATATTGAATCTTCTGAAACAGATTTTTTAATTGATTCTATTAGATTAGTAAAAGAATCAAATATAGCTTTATTGTTAAAAGAACAGAAAGATAAATCATTTAAAGGGAGCTTAAGATCTCGCAATGAATTGGATGTTCAACAGGTTGCTTCTATATTTGGTGGCGGTGGACACAAAGCAGCATCTGGATTTTCTACAAATTTAAGTATGAATGAGATAAAAAATAAAGTAAAGAATGCAATTAAGTCACAAATCTAACTTTTATTTATTAGACAAACCAAAAACATGGACTTCTCAGGATTTATGTACTAAATTAAAAAAAAATTTCAAATTTAAAAAAGTAGGTCATTCAGGCACCTTAGACCCAAATGCTGATGGTTTAATGCTTCTTGCTACTAATGCATATACAAAATTATTTGATTACATCGACAACACAAATAAAACTTATAAAGTAATAGCAATACTAGGTTACTCTTCCCCAACTCTTGATGTGGATTCAGAAATTACTAAACATGATGATATAAGTGCAGTTAAGTTAAAACCTCGAATACAAGAATTTCTTAACTAACCTAGTTGGCGAGTCTACCCAGACTCCACCAATTTATTCAGCAATAAAAGTAAAAGGAAAACGATTATATAAATATGCACGTCAAAATCAAGATGTAGAAATTCCTGAAAGAAAAATATTTGTAGAAAGTACTGAATTGTTAGAAGTAATNGATAATAAAGTTANTTTTGAGATAACTGTTAGCAAGGGAACATATATAAGAAGCATTGTTCAGCAATTAGGTGAGTATCTAAATACTTATGCAATAGTAGATACACTTACAAGGACAGCCGTAGGAAATTTAAATATTAATCATAAAGGTCTAAATACGAATGTTGAAGCTATAGATTACAACTCAAAAATAATGTCATTAGATTGGGCAGAAGTTATAAATCTACCAAAAATTGAATTAGATGTGGAAATGAATGAAGCAATTAAGAATGGTCAACTTCTACCTAGAACTATGTTTTCAAATGAAGAAAATTATATAATATCTATCGAGAACAATATTGTGGCAATTTATAAACCTTTTAATGACAAATATTACAAACCAGAAAAAGTACTCTTATGAGAATATATGAGAATTTTACTTCCGACAATTATATTGATGATGATATTCCAGCTGTATGTATTGGTGGATTTGATGGGGTACATTTAGGTCATCAGGAACTTTTAAAATTTACAAAAGAATCAAGTAACTTATTTCAAATAGTTACTTTTGATATACTTCCAAAAAAATACTTCAATAATGAACATAAGTTACTTACAACTAATAACGAGAAGATTGAATTATTCAAAAAATTTGAACCTAGTAATTTAGTATTTATTAATTTTGAACATGTAATGAAGTTTTCTCCTAAAACTTTTTGTGAGATGTTAAAAAACAATATGAAAGCTAAAAATATTTATGTAGGTAATGATTTTAAGTTTGGTGTAAACCGTGAGGGTGACGTAGATTACTTAATAAAATATTTTGGTGAAGATTCTGTGCATACTATTGATGATTATGAACACAACAATGAAAAAATATCTTCAACATTAATTAAGTCATTTTTAAGCGAAGGTTTTGTTGAACAGGCTAATGATGCTTTGGGTTATGAATATTCTTTAACCGGAACTGTTATCAAAGGTGATCAAAGAGGTTCTCAGATAGGTTTTCCTACTGCAAATTTATACATTGATAATGGTATTCAAATACCCAAAAATGGAGTATACAAAGTAGACGTGCTCTTAAAAGAATACCTTTACAAAGGAATTATGAATATCGGATATAAACCTACGGTATCTGATGGGAACAAGCAAAGTCTAGAAGTACATATTTTTGATTTTAATGATGACATATACGATGCTGTTTTAACAGTACATTTTAAAAAATTTATAAGAGATGAAATAAAATTCTCAAGTATTGATGAATTAATTCAGCAAATATCTAAAGATATTGAAGATATTAATAAAAATTAAATAATCTCACATTAGATATAGCAGCTACTATTATTATCACGAATGAAAACAAAGCAAGAAATTATAAAAGAATACGGTAAATCCGATACAGATACTGGTTCTGCTGAAGTTCAGGTTGCTTTACTGAGTAGTAGAATTGATCATTTAACAGATCATTTGAAAACGCATAGAAAAGACCACCACACAAGAAGAGGATTATTAATGCTTGTTGGTAAAAGAAAAAGGTTACTTCAGTACCTTCAGAATCAAGATGTTCAAAAATATCGTAATCTTATAGACAAACTTGGCTTAAGAAGATAATAAATTTGACTTTGTGTTGTTAATTGAGAGCTTTTGTTGAAAGCTGACAATTAATAACCTTGGTCACGAAAGAGGTTATATGTCGATTGATAATGTAAAAGTAAATATTGGTAATGCAGAAATTGGATTTGAAACAGGTAAATTAGCTCTGCAAGCACCTGGTTCTGTGGTTGTTACTTCAGGTGATACAACAGTTTTAGTGACAACAGTTGCTAACAAAAGCGTAAGGGATGGTATTGATTTTTTCCCTTTAACAGTGGATGTAGAAGAGAGAATGTATTCAGCTGGAAAAATTCCTGGAGGATTTTTCAGAAGAGAGGGTAGGCAAACGGAAAAAGCTATATTAGCTTGTCGATTAATAGATAGACCTCTGCGACCTTCTTTTAAAGATGGTTTTAGATGTGAAACACAAATTATTGCAACGGTTTTAAGTGTTGATAATGAAAATGAATATGATATTTTAGCTCTCAATGCTGCTTCATTAGGTCTTCAATTAGCAGGGGTTCCACTTGAGTCAGCTGTAGGTGCTGTGAGAATGTCTTTAATTAACGACAACTGGGTAGTTCAAGCTACAAATACTGAATTAGAAGAATCAGTTTTTGATATGGTTGTTGCAGGAAGCCTAAACCCTAAAGGTGAAATAGATATTGTAATGGTTGAGGCTGGAGCAACAGACAATGCTTTTAATAAAATTGATGAAGGTAGTGCTGCACCATCTGAAAATATTGTTGCTGATGGAATAGATATGTCCAAAGAATTTATTTCGAAATTAATTGAAGCTCAAAAAGAATTAGTTGCTAAAAGAGATATTCCTGAGATTGACTGGCCTATTATTGAAGACTTCTCAGAAGAGTTAAAGTCACAAATTAGTGAAGTATTTGGTTCTGATATTGAAGCAGCAATGGCTATAACAGATAGATCTGAAAGAAGTGAAAAGCAAAGTGAGCTTGAAGAGCAAGCTGTTGAGAAATTCTTAGATGAAGAAGAAGATAATACTAAAGCAATTAAATTAGCTTTCAAATCAATCGTTAAAAACACAGTTAGAGATAGAGTTTTAAGTGGGGGTGCTAGATTAGATGGACGAACACCAACTGATATTAGGAATATATCTGCTGAGATAAACTTACTTCCAACTGTTCATGGTTCTTCATTATTTTTAAGAGGAGAAACACAGGTTTTGAATGTCACAACTTTAGGTATGTCAAGGCTTGAACAGATGCTAGATACTATTGATACAGTCACATCAAAAAGATATATGCATCATTATAATTTCCCTCCATATTCAACAGGAGAAGCTTATCCAATGAGGGGACCAAAGAGAAGAGAAATTGGTCATGGTGCTTTGGCTGAAAAGGCATTGGTACCTGTTATTCCTCCTAAAATTGACTTTCCTTACACTATCAGAGTCGTAAGTGAAGCTATTTCTTCAAATGGATCTACTTCTCAGGCTTCAGTATGTGCATCTAGTTTGTCATTAATGGCTGCAGGTGTTCCTATTAGAGAACATGTTGCAGGTATCGCAATGGGGTTAATTTCTAAAGGTGATACCTATGTTACCCTCACAGATATCTTGGGTGCTGAAGATGCTCTTGGCGATATGGATTTTAAAGTTGCTGGAACAAGAAATGTCATTACTGCATTACAACTAGATATGAAAATAGAAGGTCTGCCTGCTGATGTATTAAGAAAAGCATTAAATCAAGCTATGGACGCAAGACATCACATACTTGACATAATGGAAGATACAATTTCTGAACCAGCCGAAAGTCTTTCTGGTAATGCACCAAGACTTGAAACCATTGAATTACCAAAAGATAAAATTGGAGAAGTTATCGGCCCTAAGGGTAAGAATATTAGAAAAATCGAGGAAGAAACTGGTTGTTCTGTTGAAATTGATGATGATGGTATTTTAACTCTAGGTTCTACCGAAGAAGAAGCAATAGCAGCTGGTAAAGAAATGGTTATGTTGATAATCGATCCCCCTGAAGCTGAAGTTGGCGCAGAATATGAAGGAGAAGTTGTTAGTGTTGCAACTTATGGTGCTTTTATAAATATTCTGCCTGGTAGAGATGGATTATTACATGTATCAAAGTTTCATTCATCCAAAAGAGTAAACAATACTGAAGCAGTTGTTTCAGTTGGAGACAAAATTAAGGTCAAAGTAGATTCGATTGAAAATGGTAAAGTAAGCCTTTCTCCAGTTGAAGACTTAGAAATACCAGAAGAAGCAGAAGGCGGAGAATCGAAAAATTCCCACGATAGAAAACCTTCGAGATCTAGAAACAGCAACAGAAATAGCAGAGATAAAAAACCAAATAATGATAGAAAATCTTCAAATAGAAAAAGAGTTTCATTCGAAGACGACTTTGAAAAAGGTCTCTAGATTATTTTCTGTTTCCAGTTAACTTAGTTGGATTAGTAGACTCGGTAGTGACGTAAGCGTCAGGATTGATATCTGATACAATCTTTAAAACTTCTTTAAGTCTTTTTCTTGGCGTTACACACCAAGCAATGCTAACTTCTCCTTGCATTCCTTCACCATTAATGATTGTTACACCAAATCCATTATTTCTTAAACTCTCAGCAACTTTCATACTTTCACTATCTTTTGGAGCAAAGATTCTTACAACAATATCACCAATTGCAATTGTACCTTCAATGTAGGATCCCATTATTGTCCCTGATGCAAAACCTAGAGCATATCCAAAGATTAATAAAGGGTCGTTTAAATCTTGAATTACCCTAGATATAGCTACTACCCATATTGCTGATTCGACAAAACCTAGTACAGCTCCAAACACTGGCTTACCCTTATTTACATATAATGTTCTTAAGGTACCTAAAGTTTGGTCTAATAATCTTAATAAAAAAATTAAAAGTGATGCTACAAATATGTCCATCATCGTATTGTATGATTTTTATTATTTTATGGAGGCAGTTAATTCTTTATACACTTTAGACATTTTTTGATATGTTTCTTCTACTAATTGGTCTATAGTCTCTTTTGTATATTTTGAAATGTCAATCGGTTCTAATGTATTTATGATTGCTTTGCCACTAGTCATAAATTTTCCACCCCTAGGCCAAATGTCTCCAGTCCCTGCAATTACAACTGGAAGGATTGGAATATTATTATCTAAAGCAATATGAAAAGCACCACTCTTGAATGGTAAAAAAGTATCTTTCTTTGCTCTTGTTCCTTGTGGGTAGACCATTAATGACCAACCATTACTAAATAAAGTTTTTGCCTGCTCATTAATACTTTTTCTATCATTTTTATCTGATCTATCAACTTTTATAAAATTAAAAGATTTTGCAGCAGTCCTAAAGAATGGCAGTTTGTACACTTCTTTTTTTGCCATAAACACCCACTTTATTTTAAGATATCTAAATTGCATCATCGGATCTAAATTAGATAAGTGATTTGAAATAACAACATAAGGCTGATTTTTTTTATAATCGAAATTTTTAATCAATGTTACCTTTGATCTCGCAGCCCACATCCAAGGTATCGTCCAACTTTGTGCAATGTAATATTTAGCTTTTGTAAATTTGTTAAATAAACCTACAAACCAAATAGAGTATGCAACTGGGATGGTGTAAATACCCATGATTAACAGATTGAACCATGTAAGTAATTTGTTCCTTAACATGATGTAAGTGTAATGTAGAACTATCTAGATAATAAATTATGTTAGAAAAAATAGAATTAAGGAAGAAACTAAAAAAAATTTCATTGGTCAATGCTGATTACTCTCAAATGGTTATTGATAGGCTACAAAATGTTATCGAAGATAAGATTGTTTGTACGTATATACCTCTTGAAAATGAACTTAACATAAACATGCATTTAAAGGGACAGTCAGTTTTGGCAACAACATGTTTTGAAGATGGAGAAATAAATATATGCATTTATGAGGAACCGTTAGAAAAAAACAGTTTTAATGTTTTTCAACCAATTAATTTAAAAATAATTGATAAAGTAGACATATTTTTAGTACCAGGACTCGGTTTTGATAAAAAAGGTACTAGGCTAGGCAAGGGTAGGGGTTTTTATGATCAGCTTTTATCTCGTCATTCAAAATCTACATTTATTGGTATCACGGATAAAAATCATTTAATAAATGAAATTCCATTTGAAAGTCACGATATTCAAATGCACAGTTTGATAACTCATGATGAATTTATTGATGTAGTTTTATAGTATCCTTTACTTATGGAAGTGAGTGTAAATGTTGGGTATTTTGGTCCACATATATCAAGTGAAAAATCTTTAATTAAAGAATTAGATGAAATAGGCATATCTTGTATCTGGACAGCTGAAGCATATGGTTATGACGCAGTCACTCCACTTTCATATTTTGCTGCATTAACAGATAAATTAGATCTGGGATCAGGCATCATGCAAATTCCTGGTAGGTCTCCTGCTATGACGGCAATGACAGCCGCTACTTTAGATAAACTCTCTAATGGTAGGTTTAGATTGGGGATTGGGGTTTCTGGTCCTCAGGTTGTTGAGGGTTGGCATGGTGTTGCTTATGGAAAACCATTAAAGAAGACAAGAGAATATGTTCAGATAGTTAGAGACATATTACAAAGAGATGGTAAAACTTCTTTTGAGGGTGAGTATTATAATCTTCCATATAAAGGTGTTGATGCTTCCGGTTTAGGAAAGCCATTAAAGCTTATCGAACAACCTTTAAGAAGTGATGTTCCAATTTATCTTGCAGCTATTGGTCCAAAAAATATTGAACTGACAGCAGAGATTGCAGATGGATGGCTTCCTTTCATGTATTCACCTACTCTTGGTGATAAATTTTTTAATCAATTTTTAGAAAAAGGTTTTGAAAAATCAGGTGATCCAAATAAAAAAGAAAAATTTCAAATTTCTGCTCCAGTATTTGCAAAAGTTTGTGACGAATCTGAAAGGGATGCATATCTTGCACCCGCTAGAAACAATTACACACTTTATGTAGGCGGTATGGGAGCAAAAGATAAAAACTTTTATTTTAATTTGATGTGTGAATATGGCTACGAGGAAATCGCTACACAGATTCAGGAATTGTATCTAAAAGGTGAAAAAGCAGAAGCGGAATCAATTTTTCCTGATGAATTGCTTGATGACCTAACCCTTGTTGGCTCTAAAGAGCGAATAAAAGAAAAGATTCAAGACTGGAAGAATTGTAACGTTACTGAACTGTCTATAGCAATACCATTAGATATTGAAACTATAAAATTTGTTAAAAGTTGTTTGTAAATGAATGATCTGACACCAGAAAATATAAATGTAGCAACTTGGAAAATTCCTAGTCCACTAGGCATAATTGGAAGTCACGCTAATGGAGAGTTCAATGGTATGACTGCAAGTTGGATAACCCAAGTAAGTATGGACCCACCATTAATTGGTGTAGGCATAGATAATAAAAGCGTTACTTTTAACTTAATGAATCAAAGTGATTTTTTTACTATCAACATGTTTTCACCTGATTACACAAAAGTTTTTGTTAAATTTTCTAAGCCTGCAGAATATTCAGAAGGCTATTTAAATAAAGAACCAGTTTCTTTAACTGAAAATTCCGTTCCAATATTCGACAATGCAAGTGTTTGGTTAGAACTAAAAACAGAACAAAAAATAGATTTTGGTACTCATACGTTCTTTGTTGGTGAAATTATTAATTGTAAAACATTAACACCTGAAGAAAGAGTCGCGTATATGGGTGATACACGCATGAAGTACGGGGGAGTTCCCCGAGGAGGGCACGAATAAGTAGGTGAAGAAATAAATCTACTTATTGATTTCGAAAAATTCTTGGTTACAACTACTGGGTAAGGCAGAAGTTAGCTATTAGTAAGAGTTAATATTGCCTCAATACATTCTTCTGGGTTATCTTCTTGGACAAAATGTCCACCTTGAATTATCTTGTGCGGTTGATTTTTAGAACCAGGAACATTTTTAGTAAATGCTTTATCAACACCTTTGAATACATGATCTTGTTCACTAAAAACACATAAAAAAGGTTTATCCCATTTTTTTAATTCTTTCCATGCGTTTCTATTAATTTCTGAACTTGGATCATCTGGTGTAATAGGTACTATCATTGGAAACTGTCTTGCTGCTTCTTTGTATGATTCATCTGGAAACGGAGCGTTATAAGCATCAATTACGTATTGCTCCAGACCGTTGACGGTACCACCTTTTACAATTCCTCCAGCATGGAAATTTTCTACTGTCTGAGAGTAGTTTTTCCAGCTTTCAAATGCTTCACCTGGAGGTACATCACCTGTTGGTAATCCAGTATTACTTATAACTACACTATCAAATTTATCTTGGTTTTCTACAACAAGTCTTAAGCCGATTAATCCTCCCCAATCTTGCCCAAATAAAGTTAAATTGTTCAGATTTAAATCCCGTAGCCAAGCATTCATCCACGCTACATATTTTTCATATGTGTAAGCCGTTCTTTCAGATAGTTTGTCTGATTTACCAAAACCAGGAAGATCTGGAATAATAACCCTTAAATTATTTTCAACCAATGGATCAATAAATTGTCTATAGATATAACCCCAGTCAGGCTCTCCATGAAGNAATAGTACGGTTTTATCATTTTCTGATCCCTCATCTACGTAATGAATTCTTAAATCTCCGTATTCAGTATTTAATGTGTAGAAATGTTCTTTATAATCCCATTCTTTAATGCCTTCAAAATCTGAAGGACTGTTTTTTAGTATATTTACCATACTTTTATTTTACAGATTATGAATAACGTTTGTTACAACGCCCCAAACAAATGCTTCACTTTCATCTGCAATGACAATTGGATCAAATGCTTCATTTTCTGGTTCTAAAATGATTCTTTTACCTTTTTTACGATATCTTTTCACTGTAAGTTCATTATCTACAACAGCAATAACTACTTTTCCGTCTTCAGCTTTTAAGCTTCTATCTACAACTAAGATATCGTCAGGAAATATTCCAGCATTGATCATTGATTCTCCAGAAGCTCTTACTAAAAATGTTGATGCAGGATGCTTTACTAAATATTGATTTAAATCTATTTTGTCTTCTAAGTAGTCGTCTGCAGGGGATGGGAATCCAGCTGCAACTTTATTACTATACATTGGTACTTCATACAGCCCTTTGTTAATGACCTCAGAGATATAATTAACCTTACTTACAGGAATACGGATAGCTTTTGTCTGCTCTCCATACTTGCCTTGACCTTTTGGTCTTCCGGCTCCTTTTCTTGCTCCACCTCGTGGCATAAAAATGTCTTTCTTTTTTCTTAGAATAGTGTACAGTATTCAAAGGAGTAAGTAAGTGAATAATAAAATTTTTGCCCTAGTGGACTGTAATAACTTTTATGCGTCTTGTGAGAGAGTATTCAACCCAAAGCTAGAAGGAAAGCCCATTGTTGTTTTGTCTAACAATGATGGATGCGTTGTTGCTAGATCAAATGAAGCAAAAGCTTTAGGCATACCGATGGGAGCCCCGTACTTTAAATACAAACAATTTATCAATAGGAACAAAGTTCATGTATTTTCATCAAACTACACTTTTTATGGTGATATGTCGGCTAGAGTGATGACTTCACTGAAATCTCTTGTCAGCGATATAGAGATCTACTCTATTGATGAAGCGTTTCTCGATATCAGTAGCTTTTACTACTGTGATTTAGAAGAGACCGCTCAAGAGATACGAAGATTAATCAAACAGTGGACAGGGATTCCAGTTTCTATAGGTATAGGCCCAACAAAGACATTGGCAAAAGTAGCAAACAGACAAGCTAAAAAATGCACAACATCTAATGTCTTCGATATACGAGATCAGAGCGTAAGAGATAAGATTTTAAAAGATCTACCACTTGAAGAGATATGGGGAATTTCGACAAGATGGGGAAGAAGGCTTCGAAGAATTGGAGTAGACACCGCTTATGATTTAACACAGGCAAATGCTCGTCATGTCAGAAAAACAATCAGCATTGTAGGGGAGAGGATACATCATGAGCTAAATGGTATTTCCTGTATAGGCATAGAAGAGGTGAAGAATAAGAAGAATATCATATCCTCTAAGTCATTTGGTAGAAAAGTAATGTTAGTAAGTGAGTTAGAGGAAGCTGTTTCTAACTATGTTGCTAGAGCATGTGAGAAGTTGAGAGCACAGGGTTCTAGAGCACAAGGCTTGTATGTATTTTTAAGAACCAGTCCATTTGTCGATCCAGAGAAAAGATACAGCAACGGTATGAGTACATTTTTTTCAATACCAACAAGCAATACGTCAAAGATAGTCAAAGAAGCAAAATATCTAACACGAAAACTCTTTGTGTACGGATATGAATACCAGAAAATTGGTGTAATGCTGCTAGACATCACCGACGCAGAGAATGAACAGTATAGTTTTTATGAATATGAGAACTACGATCAATCAGACCGTGTAATGGAGGTACTGGATGGCGTTAATAGCAGGTATGGATCAAGCACATTGACATTGGGAGCACAGGGTATAAAAAAAGACTGGAGAATGAAGTCGGAAAGAAAGTCTGCTGCTTACACAACAAATATGCTTCAAATACCAGTTGTGAAGTAAGAAAAGTATGAAGTAATCTGTTTAAATTAAAGTTATGGTTTTAGAGAATCCATATACACACTCATTAGATGGTCTTGAAATAAAGGATCCGGTACAAAGCTTTTTTGAATACTGTAAAAAACGTGAAGCTGTACGTGTAAAAAGAGAGTCAGGAGAAGAATATCCTTGGAGCGATGATCCAATTTTACAAAAAGGTCGTTTTCTAAATGTTTTTAGAGAGGATGACAAAGTAAGTAAATCCATTATTAAATTTGCTGAACCAGCAAAAGAGGACTTACCTTTATTAATCCAAGCTTTATTTTTTAGTAGGTGGTGCAACAGAGATTTAACTATTGATCAGTTAACGATAAATGATTTAGATAATCCGGAAGCTTTAAAAGAGAAACTGCTTGATTTAGAGCAATGGGAGAATTACACAGCATACCCAGTTGAAGATTCTTATTGGGGTGAAAAGATTTATAGTCGATTAGATGCTGCAACATATAAATTTTATGAAAAAAAAGAAGAGTTAGCTGATATAGTATTAAATTCTAATAAAGATGCTATTGCTGCTACTAGAAATGTAAATACTCAATTCAAGATGAATAATGACTTCCCAATATTTATGGCATTAATTGATATTGCTTGGTTTAGAGAAGATGTCATCCCAATCACCACTGATGTTCCTACGGGTATAGGGGCAGAACCATATTTAGACAGATTACAAAAGTTTCTTAATTTAGATAGCCATCAAGATGTAGGCAATAAAATGATAGAACTCCAAAAAGAGTATTGGCCTGAAGCTAAAAGAGACTTTTATCCTATTGACATAGAGTATCAATCTTGTGAATGTAGAAAATATTTTAGTTATGTGAATGATACAAAAAAGTTTGAGGGTAAGAATTTATTTAAAATTTAATTTTTATTCTTTGGAGGAATCTAAATCTTTCCAAAAATTTCTTGTTGAAAGATACCAAGTTAGACCGAAAATAAAACCTAGTATTGGGAAAAGCCTGTAGACAAAAAGAACACCATAAATGGATGCAAGATACCCAATCATTAGTGTTGAAACTGTGTTCATTAAAAAGTTAAAAGAGTAGTCAATACCTGAAATTCTTCCTCTTAATCTGTCAGGTGTAAGTATTTGGAGTCCGTAGGTTGAAAACGCCCATTGTGATCCTCCACCGGAATGTGCAAGAACTAATAAAAATATAGTCAAATAAAGGGATACAGAAAATGGTATAAAGAAATAAAATAATCCCCAAACCATAATAGTTAGGCCTATTGTATTAAGAAGTTTTCCATCAGAATTGCCAAAAAAATATCTAATAGCAATTGGTCCCACAAGGGCACCAACACCTCTTGCTCCAAACATCAAACCAGTACCGAAGTCTCCAGTCTTATAAATATCATATGATAAAACAGTAAACAAAGAGAGAAGGCCACTAGCAGAAATACTAAATATTCCTTTTGTAATAATTAATGAAAAAATTTCTCTCTTAGATGCAGCATATTTGATACCCTCGACATAAGTTATACTTTCATTTTTTTCATTAATTTGAGAATCTTCACTTAAATTTTTCTTGATTGAATAAACAATTAAGGCTGATAATACAAAACTTAAACTGTCTATTGCAAAAAGCATATTTCTACTTATTACAGTTGTTAAATAACCGCCTATACCTGCACCTATACCAGCCATAACACCCCAGCTTGAGAAAAAGATCACATTTGCTTCAGCTAAATTTTCTTTTTTTACAACATTAGGCAAAGCTGCGTCAGATGTTGGCATATAAGGAGAACCTACAACAGACAACATACCAAATGAAAATAAAATAAATACTACGTTCTCAGTTGTTACAGCATACAGGATTAAAAGAACTGTTAAACCCGATAAAAATTCTGATATTGCAATAATTTTTTTTCTGTTATATTTGTCAGCTAAGTAGCCTCCAAAGCTCCCCAATATAAATAATGGAGCACTTTGAACTACCAATACTAGTGAGGTAATAAATGGATTTTCTGTTAAACCATAAATGATTCCTAAAAGAGGAACAGTTAGTAACCAGTCACCCCCGAGGGTAATTAAACGAGCTGCAAATAGTTTACGAAAGTTTTTATTTTCCGTAAGCAACACCTTATACTTTTTAAAGTTTTCCATTTGCAGTTCAACTGTAACTGCATTTAGAAATAACTACTATACTTTAACAATAATGAAAACTGCACTTGTAACCGGTGGAACAAGGGGTATAGGACTTTCCACAGCTCAAAAATTTATAGATAAAGGATGGAATGTTTATATTACATCTAGAAAAGAAGAGAATCTAGAAACAGTACTTTCTGATAATTCACAATTAAAGGGATTTGTTGCAAGAGCTGATGACCTTGCTGCTGCATCTGAAACTTGTAAAAAAATTGTTGACGAAACAGGGTCTTTAGATGTCTTGATTAACAATGCTGGTACAAATCCTTCCGGAGGTAGCTTAATGGATGTCGATTTATCAGCAGTTCAAAAAACATGGGATGTAAATTTGATGGGTCCTTTAATGTGGACAAGAGAAGCTGTAAAAGCTGGTTTAAGAGAATCTGTTTTGAATGTTTGTTCCGTTGGTGGAATAAAGCCAGCACACTACATGGGTGCTTATAATATTTCAAAAGCGGGATTAATTTATATGACAAAACAATTAGCAATGGAACTTGCACCTGATATTAGAGTGAATGGTATTGCTCCAGCTGTGGTTAAAACTAAGCTTTCAGAGATGCTCTGGGCAGGTGACGAACAGGGAAGTGCAGACCTACATGCTCTTAAAAAACTGGGAAAACCAGAAGATATTGCTAGTTTGATTTACTTTCTTTCAAGTGAAGATGCATCCTGGATTACAGGCGAAGTTGTAACCATTGATGGAGGATTCCTTCTCTAATTAGCCAATAAAGTATTTAGCTAATTCGTTATACAAAGGTATTCCAACAATGATATTGAATGGAAATGTGACACCCAAACTTAGTCCTAGGTAAATAGCAGGATTTGCATTTGGTATAGCGTCTTTTACAACTGCTGGTACTGCAATATANCTTGCACTTGCTGTTAACACCATTAACAATGTTGCGTTACCTACAGAAAAATTAAAGTTTATAGATGCTAACAAAGCAATAATTGAACCAATCAATGGAGTACATAAAGCAAAAGCAATTAGGCTTGCTCCTTTGCCTTTAAGTTCACCAATTCTATTTGAGACCATAGTTCCCATAACAAATAAAAACAGATATAAAACATAATCAAATATTTCAACAATTATGAAATCTAAATTAGATAAAAGTGTTTGATTGACAAAATATCCTATAAACAATGATGCGATCAAAATGATATTTGGTATTTCTAAAAATGCTGTTTTAATAGTCTCAAAATTATTACTTTCAATTTGTTTTTTTTGAGTTACTAAATATAGTGCCATAAATATTGCTGGAAATTCCATTACAACTAAAACAGCAGACATATAGTTATCAAAGTTTTGATTAGTAGTTGTAAGATATGCAATAGCTGTCACAAATGTAACAGCACTTACTGATCCGTAAGTTCCAGAGAGTGCGGCTGCATCGTCGCTATTGAGTAAATTTTTAAGATAAAGATAAGCAATAATTGGAATTAAAAGAGCAAATACTACTCCAAGTGTTAATGCACTTATAACTTCATTTATAAATCCATTTTCTTGAAGGCTTTCACCACCTTTTAGCCCTAGCGAAAGCAACAAATAATATCCCAAGTATTTAGAAATAGAGTTGGGAATGGTTAATTTAAATAGAGTTCCAATCAGTATTCCTAAAAGAAACAGTAGTAGTGCTAGATTAAGTATGGCTTCCATTCAAATAAAAATGATAGTTATGTAACAGAATTGTATTGTTGTAATAAAAATTATTTTATTTTTCTTACTAACTCTTCGACTCTATTGATGTCAACCCTTTTAGCAACATCATTATCAAATTTAAAACTTGTACCTACAATCAGTATGTCTGCCAAATCTTGATAGGCATCGACATTTGTTGAAGTTACACCTGATCCAATTGCGAGTTTACCAGTTGGAACAATGTTTCTTACTTTTTGTAAATCTACAATATTTATTTCGTGTCCAGTACCATCTCCTGTAACAATAACTACATCCGCACCTGCTCTATGAATTAATTCTTCTGCATGGTTTTCAATTTTTGAACCTGGAGGTGGTACAGCATGTTTAACAAATACATCAGCATAGATTTCTACATAACTATTAAGGCTTGATTTAAACTGATTAACTCCGTGAGCATCACCTTCTATAACGCCCTGGTCGGTAAACATGGTGTTATTTAAAACATTGATTCGTACAAACTGTGATTTAGTAGCTTCGGCAATTGCAAGAGCTGCAATTCCATCATTTCTTAGAACATTTATTCCAACTTTAATATCTTGTTCTATTGATAAATTTTCTACAACTGTAGTAAAGCTAGCAAGCGTACGTTTAGAAATATCATCTTTCACAAAAGGTGTGTCTCCAAAATTTTCAATTATTATTCCATCAACACCACCATGAACTAAGCTATTAACATCTACTTGTGCAGAATCTATAATTTCATCAATAGATAATCTGTTAGAAGGAGAGCCGGGAAGGCTTTTTAAGTGAACTACGCCATAGACTTGCATTATATTTTTACGTGATTAAATTTAATGAATTTTTTGGCAAAATCACCTTCAGTAGAAAGTGTTAGCTTATGACCTTTGGGAACTCTACCAGTAACCACTCGACACCAGTCACTTGCATTACCTTTTATACTATTTTCACTTTCCTCATCACCAAATTGCCAGGCTTTATATTCTGGGCCGATTAATTCAATTCGCAAATCTTGATATTTAGTTTTATTGACCTTACTCGCTTGTTCTGCATTTAACCATCCAAAAAGTGCTACGTGTTCAACTCGAACAGTGTCTTCATAATCTTTTTTCATTGCATCATAAACATCTAAACTATGTGCCCATGTTTCTGCTAATTTTGTCAGCGCGAATGTTCTACAATCAATTTCATTTTTCCACCAAGTTAATTTTTTTCCTGGAGATGATTTAGCTAACGTCTCAATTACAGAAGCTCTAGAAATTCTCCACCATTCAATAACATCTTGTGGTCTCATGTCGTTACCTTTTAAGATTGCTTCTTTTTCAAATTTCTCTAAACCCTTAGGCCCTCTGTATTTGTTAAAATCCGATCCTTTTTTCTTTAAAGCATTGTCAGCAAGATCTTCAAGAGCAGCAAGATAACTAACATGAGCTGTCACATCCCAATTTTTGTAAGAGGTTTTAGTATTCCAATTCCTTACAGGAATACTTTGTAAGTATTGATCCAATAATTGCTGTTCTGCAACGAGATTACTTAATATTTCTTGCACATCATTAAGTTTACTTGAGGTCAACGATTAACTCCAGTGGCAATTTCATCAAAAAATACTTTTTTTAAAATATGTTTGTATTTATGATGAATTTATGAAGAAAATCTTTAAATTTGTCCTTGTAATACTTGGATTCAGATATGTTTTAAAACTTATGGATGAAAATGTCGACATTAAGGTCCAAATTAAAAAGCTTAGAAATGAATTAGCTAATTTGGAAACTGATGATTTAGAAAATAAAATAAAAGATTTTTTCAAAAAGTACGATCCAAAATTTAAAAATCTAGAAGAAAATCAGGAAGATTTTTAAATTAAGTAATCAATGTGGAGATTACTAGGCAAGTCAGCACACCTCTGGCCTGAGTGGTTTTATAAGTTAATCTCTAAAATACATTCAAAAATTATAAGACTCAACCACTCTTTCCTTGGTGAAAAAATAATTGGGGATCATATTCTTTTACTCGAAACCATTGGTAGTAAAACAAATCAACTTAGAAAAACACCTTTGACTTATGCAAATTATGAAAATGATTATATAGTTGCAGCTTCATACAGTGGAAATGATAAAACACCAGATTGGTTTTATAACCTTTCATCTGACAATCCATTCATTACAGTAAAAAATGAACGCTTTGAAGCTACCTACAAATTAATTGAGTCTTCCCAAAAAGAATATTACTGGGGTTTATTAGACGAAGTTTATCCAACGTTTCAAATGTACAGAAAAAGAACAAACAGAGATATACCTTTAATAAAATTTTCTAAAGCTTAGGTTTTATAGAAGGCCCTTTTCTTACTATTGTGTTCCATAAAGTTTTGTAATGATCTAAATCCTCTTTATTAACATGGGGTAGAACAAAATTTTCCCAGGTTTCTTTTAATGGATCTTTTGAGTCTGCATAAACATCTAAGCCAATAGGTATTCTCTCTACTATTGTTCGCAAACTCATGGGGGTTTCTATATTAATACTTATATCATCCGACATAAATGAGTTGTTAATTTCTGTAGCTAATTTAATGATTAATTCTCTATATTCTATTTGAAGTTTGGGATATCTTTTTTCAAAAATAGCATCTAATTGTACTTTATTCGGAAAGGGTTTATCCCATATGACCCATCTATCTGCGAATGCCTTATTTAATGACTGGGTACCCGCATAATCTCTTAAACTCGTTGGGTTCATTGTTCCAAAAATATAAGTATCTTCTCTTAAAGAAAGAACTTCTCCATTTGGTAGTTCTAATTTCCTATGTCTATCAAGTAATGAATGTAGGGCAAACAAAACTTCTGGACCTGCTGCGTTAAGCTCAGATAAATTAACAATTGCTGGTCCTCTCAAAGCTCTTGTTAACTCACCATCTTGCCATCTGCTCTCAGTTCCACCCTTACCATCTCCATATAACTGAACAGATCCTAAAAGTGTTACGTCTCTAACTTCTCCTGATAAAGGAATTCTGTAATATGGGAATCTTAGCTTTGCTGCAAATTGTTCTATATCATGATCTTTTCCCGTACCCATATGACCCATTAGGGCAATATGTATTGGAATCTCGTTTTTGAAAGATTTACTTTTTGAATTCATAACTTTTGCAAGCCTGTACTGCATTCCCAGATCTACATAAAATTCATCAACTTCAGGAATTCGATTACTTCGTGATTCAAAATCATCTATTTTTTTATCTAATTTACATTCATCTAATTCAACAGATTGCTTTTCATTATCAGGATTTATAAATTTTTGTGAACCCATTAGGCAACTCCAGATGTTAATTTAATGTTTTTAATAAGTATATCCTTTGTGATGTTTACTATGGAATGAATTAGCTGTTCGGGTTTTTCAATTTGAATATTATTTATATACTCTCGCCAAGAACCTCTATTACCGATTCCAATCCCAATTACATCAACACCATTTTTAGTCGCAAAGTTAATACTATTTTGAAGCTCATTTACCGACCCTCTAGTCATCCCATCAGAAAGTACAACTAACATTTTTGTATTTGAAGGATGATTTAGCAATCTTTTTGATGCATGCATAATATTTATTTCATCTATGTTCGTACCTTTTTCAAACATACTTACTGGTGGAATTGAATCTTTACTGATTCCGATATCAATTGAATCTCTTAAATTTCTTGAAAATTCGATTAGTCCTATAAATTGCTGATAGTTTTCTCTCCATGAGTCTTTGAATTCTTTAATAAAATAATGATTTGCTGTATTGTAAAGCTCCTGTGCTGATGTTCCGTAGGTTCTATTTAGCATTGATGAAACTGCAAATTTTCTTTTATTGTAAACTTCTTCATTTTCAGTATGTTCTGATGCAAAGGCTCTGTTAAATATAGAAACTTCAAAATCGATATCAAGTTCAAAACATATTTGAGATAAATAACTAGCACCAATCAAAGCTGAGGCTAAAGACCAAGGATGAAGTTCATCTTTATTTTTCTCAATCATAGAACCACTTCCATCAATTAAAAGAGATATTGCATATGACTTATTAGATAGCCTTTGTTTCTGTTCAAACATTCTCTCGTATCTGCCAGATGCAAGCATGATTGGAACGTGTGGAGATAAATCTCCTTGATCAAATCCACTAATTCTTTGTCTTTTTTGGTTGTGTATAAAGTAGGGTTTTATCTTGTTTGTTACTTTGTAAATAGGTAAATTCCATTGTTGTAATAAAGATTCATATGTTTCAAGACCATTTTTATATAAATTTTTGTAATTATTTGGAATTTTATTTTCAACAACTTTTGCAACATTTCCTGATGGAAAGTAGATCGTAGTTGATGCACCTACTNTAGATATATGATCATCCATAAGATTTAATTTATCNTCAGTTGATTTNGACTCNGTTTGACCAAGAAATTTCTGCAAAGTGTTGCCTGTTGTCACATTGTTGGAGGAGGGGATAAGAATCTTANTCAAATCACTCACCACACTTTCATCAATCGATTCTTCAATTTCTTTTTGTTCGCCGAGTGAGTAGTTGTCTAAGTNTGGAAGAATATTATACCGTTTACATATATCAACCATCTGAACTGTAGCTTCTATTAATTCAGAGATATTCACATCTTCATAGTTTAACGTTTTCAAAATATGTAAAGATTCATTCAATGAACTTACTACAGGTTTCTTGTAGTTTTCAAATTCAGGATCTATATAAGAAGTTATTGAGTGAAATAATAATGAAAGATACTGACTAAAATTACCAAGCTTTTTTATTTCAGAAAATGACTCAGTATAAATATCTTCAAGAATAGAATTTAAACCTTCATATTGTTTGACAAAGATTTTTTCTTCAATCGAATGAATTAGAATGTCAAAAACATATTTTCCAAAGGGACCAGTGAGTATTTCAAGAATGTCATCAATATCTTCTACATCATCTAGTTCATCTGGAAATAATTTGTTTAAAGATTCAGAGTCTAGAGTGTAATTATTTGTTGCATGTATAGCTTCGTGCACAACTGTACCAATCATAACCTCATTTCTATCAAGATTTGTTTTTGAGATTGTGTTAACAAGTATTGATGGATTTATTACAATATCATTTTTACTGTTAGATCTTGATCTTCCATATCGAAGTGATAAATTATCATTGTTCATTTGAGTTTGCAAAAGCCTAGTAATAGCAGGTCTGATTTTTTCAAAATCTTCAACAATTTGTGCTTCTATGTTTTTCTTCTTTGAATTCATCTAATTATCATTATCATTAACAACTATAAGTATAAGGAACTATCAAATATGAATGAAATCGCACAAAAAACTGTTTTGATATCTGGTGGAGCAGGATCAATGGGCCAACTTGTTTCAAGTTACATCAACTCAAGAGACGATTTTAATCTAACAGCAATTCATGATCCAAATTACAAAGGTAAAGAATATAAAGTTTATAAAGATTTATCTAGCATAGAAGAAGATGTTGTCATAGAGTTTTCACCTGCAGCGGTAATAAATAAAAATATTGACTTATTGCTTAATTCAGATGCAGATTTAATAATAGGTTCATCTGGTATGAGTTCAGAAATGTTATCAAAGTTAAAAACAATAACAGATAGAAAAGTAATCATCATTCCAAACTTTTCAATAGGTGCTGCTTATCAAAAACTATTTTCATTAGTTATTGCTGATAATTTCGATTCAGTAACCATTACTGAAAAACATCATGGAAAGAAAGAAGATGCACCATCTGGTACTGCAATAGATTTAGCAAACTCCTTACCATTAGAGTTAAACTCTCATGAAAAAAATGGTGACTTTTATCAGATTAATAATATGAACAACAAAAATATTTTTTCATTAAGAGATGATAAATATTTAGCTGAGCAAGAGGTAGATTTCATAAATGAATATGAGTCATTTACTTTAGACCACAAAGTAAATGATAGAAGAGCATATCTCTATGGAGTCAAAGTTGTTCTTGATCTTTATCACAATTTAGAGGGTTTTAATCTAGGTTTAGAAAATTTAATAGCAAAAAAGATTAATATCTAGGTATGAGCGATTTCGGCAAGCTACTAACAGCAGTCATAACTCCTTTTGATAATAATGGTGTTCTTAACACTGATACTCTGTGGAGACTCTGTAAAAAATTAGTTCATGAAAAATCTAGTGGTTTAGTCTTATCAGGAACTACTGGAGAATCACCAAATTTAACAAAAGAAGATAGAAAAATAATTTACTCAACAGCTAAAGACTCAGTTGGCGACAGTGCAAAGATAATTGCTGGTACTGGTACGTACTCTACAAAAGAATCTATAGAGTATACCAAAATGGCAAATGACTTAGGTGTCGACGGCATTATGATTGTGACACCGTATTATTCAAAACCATCACAGCTTGGGATTTTGCAGCATTTTGAACAGATTTCTAAAAATACTGACTTACCAATTATGGCGTACAATATTCCTGGGCGAACAGCAACTTTAATAGAAATAGAGACTTTAGAAAAGCTTGTTGATGATATTGGAATACACTCAATTAAAGATGCAGTAGGGGATTTAGAGTTTTCTAAAAATGAACTAGATGTACTTAAGGGCAAAGTTGACATCTATTCAGGCAATGATGGTGAGACTATAGAGTTTATGAAAATGGGTGGAAAAGGTGTAGTTTCAGTTGCCTCCCATATTGTTGGCAATGAAATATACGATTTAATAAATCATGTTCTTAATGATGAGATTGAATCAGCTGAGAACTTGCAAAATCAACTTTTACCTTTATTTGATTTATTATTTGAAGAACCAAGTCCTGGGCCAGTCAAGTACTTACTTACAAAATCATGGGAAGATGTTGGATCACCTTTAATGCCTATTACTGATGTTTCTAGTAAATTAGCAAATAATTTATGGGATAATTTCCAAAAAATTAAGAATAATTAAGCTTTTCCTAGTTCTTTTTATGGTATAATTTATTCGTGGCTGTAAAGACATCCACTCGCAAAAGGGTGAATGGGCGTAAGCGGGTGTCTAAACAAAACAAGTTAATAAATGTAGACAGGGCAGTAACTACACTTAAATCTACAACTTCTATTACTTTATCTAAGTTCGTCCAGTCTTATCAAGCAGTAGCTGTCTTTATGTTTTCTTTTGGAATGCTCACCGTATTGTCAATATTCTCTAAAGGAGGACCCGTTGGAGAAGTTATTTTTAATGTGCTTCAGTGGGCATTTGGTTATGGTGTGTTTGCTTTACCTGTATTCTTTTTCTATGGAGCCGGAATTCTTGTAAGAGATCGTGATTCAGTAAAAGCACAAAGAGTTCTAGTTGGAACATTTTGGGTACAAATATTTTCAGCATCTATTTTTCATTCTTTAATTCATGCACAACCTTTATCTTTGAGCGCTGGTTCAGAACCCTTACTAAAGTCAGGTGGTCATATTTCAGCTTTTTTAGTTTATCCACTAACTAACAGCGTTGGCCTACAAATGACACATACAATTCTTTTATTAGGCTTAATCATGTCAGTTTTGTATATGACTGATATAGAACTAAAGGATTTAATTGGAGGAATACAAGCAATTATAAAGTACATTTATAAATTTATTTATGCATTTGTATTAGCAAGAAAAGAAGCAAGAAATATATATCTAGATGATATTTACAAGGATCCAATTAATAGTGACATAGAACCTGATACTGTCTCAAAATCAGCATTAAAAATCAAAGAAAAAGCTACAAATGTATCAGATATAAAAGATTTCAAAGAAAAGAAATTTCCAACCGCTAAACCAAAAGCTAGGAAGCAAAGTAAATCTGCTACTTATACATTACCTCCAGTTAAATTGCTAAAAAAAGGATCTTCTGTGTCTACTTCCAAAAAATTATTACAAGAAACTGCGAGTGATCTAACAAAATTATTAAAAGAGCATGGTGTAGAAGCAGAGCTCACAAATGTTGTTCCAGGCCCAACTGTTACTCGTTATGAAATTGAACTTGCACCTGGTGTCAAAGTTTCAAAAGTTACATCTCTTTCTCACGATATTGCTTATGCATTGGCTACTCCAGATGTACGATTACTTGCTCCAATTCCCGGAAGAAGCGCTATAGGTATAGAAATACCAAATAGGCAACGAAAGCTTGTTTCACTGGGGGATGTTCTTTCTTCTAAGGAAGCAGCTAATGCTGAACATCCATTGAATGTTGGTCTTGGCTTAGACATATCAGGAAAACCAAGATTATTAAATTTATCTGAACTTCCACACGTACTAATTGCTGGACAAACTGGAGCTGGTAAATCTTCATGTATTAACTCAATCGTAACATCCCTTCTTGTTAGAACTAATCCAAATGATGTAAAGATGGTTATGGTTGATCCAAAAAGAGTTGAATTAGGTCAGTACAATAATGTTCCTCACTTGCTAACAAAAGTTATTACAAATCCTAAAAAAGCTGTAGATGCACTTGGTTGGGCAGTTTCAGAGATGGACAGAAGATATGACTTACTAGCTGATGGTCAGGTTAGAGATATTAATGGTTATCACGAAAAATATGACGCTGGTCTTCTTGATGAAGACAAGTTCGATAGATTCCCTTACATAGTTGTATTTATAGACGAGTTAAATGACTTAATGATGGTTGCTGGTAGGGAAGTTGAGTCTGCAATTGTAAGACTTGCTCAAATGGCAAGAGCAATTGGTATACACTTAGTAGTTGCTACACAGAGACCATCAGTTGACGTTATCACTGGTGTCATGAAGGCAAACATACCTTCAAGACTTGCATTTTCAGTAGCGTCAACAACCGACTCTAGAGTTATTCTTGATCAATCTGGTGCAGAAAAATTAATTGGTTTAGGTGACATGTTAGTTGTAACAGCTTCAAACCCACGTTTAGAAAGAATTCAAGGTGCATGGGTAACTGAAGATGAAATTAAAGATGTTGTTTCATGGGTTAAAAATCAAAAGGAAGCTGTTTATAATCCAGCAGTCATAGAAGAACAAAAAACATCATCTGTTTCTTCTTATGAAGACTTTGGTGAAGATGAAAAGTTATTATCTACAGCAAAAGAATTAGTAATACGTTCTCAATTAGGTTCTACTTCTATGCTCCAGAGAAAACTTAGAGTGGGATTTGCAAGAGCTGGAAGATTAATGGATATATTAGAAGCTCAAGGCATAGTAGGTCCATCGGAAGGATCAAAAGCCAGAGAAGTCTTGATTACTGTTGAAGAATATGAATCAGCATCTTTAACTTCTATAAATGACTCAAATAATGAAGTTACTGTGGAGAATGAATCAGATAATTTGGATACTGTTAATAATGATGAAGAGTCAGAAGATAACTGGTACGAAGAATAACTAGCTTTTTACTAATTTTCCTTTAATTATTCTGTTTCTTATTGCTGCTGATACAGCATCAGCTGTAAGGACTAACACTATTGTGCAAATAAGTACAGTACCTGCTCTTGGGAAGTCTCTAAATCTTAGTTGGTTAATTAATTCTTGACCTACGCCACCAGCACCAACTACACCTAAAACTGCAGATGCTCTTAAATTTATTTCAAATCGATACAGCCAATAAGAAGTAATAGTTGGCATTACTTGAGGAATAATCCCAAAAGTTAGCTCATTTATTTTAGACCCTCCGGAAGATTTTATTGCTTCTAATGGTCCTTCATCTATACCTTCAATAACTTCGGATGATAGTTTTCCTAGAGTTCCTATTGAGTGAATTCCTATAGCAAGTGTTCCTGTTAAGGGACCCAATCCCGTAATAGGTAGGAAAATAAAGGCTAATATTAATTCAGGAAATGCACGAATAATATTTAGGATTTGTTTAGTAGCTTTACTCACAATTCCTTTAGTAAAGTTATTCGCAGCGAGGAACGATATAGGAAAACTATAAAATGACCCAATAACCGTTCCAGCCCAAGCGATAAATAAAGATTCAAAAACCTTAGGGATTATTCTACTAAAAGCCTCTTGGCTAAGATCTAAAGGAAACATTGCACCTACCAATATTCCAATTTGTTTTGGCGCATCAATTATCCTATCTAATGTGATTTCTAATCCAGCAGCTGACCATAAAGAAGCAAGAATAATTAATGATGTTATTGAATATTTAAATATTTTTTGATTTAAAGGTTGTTTAGGTAAATTCATAATATTTTTTTTCGAATCCAAACACTAAATTGTTCTATTAAAATTACAACAGCAAGGATTATTACTATTATTGGAGAAATTCTATCAAACCTTAAGAAAATTCTTTGAGTCTCAATTATTCTTCCAACACCCCCTGCGCCAACAAGCCCCAAGATTACACTTGCTCTAATACAAAGTTCAAATATATATAGAAAATAGGCAGTAAAATTTGGTAAGACTTGTGGCAGTGCAGATGTAAATACAGTTTGGTTGTGTGAAGCTCCAGTTGCTTTTGCAGCCTCCATTGGACCAGGATCTATACTGTCTATAGTTTCTGACAACAATTTACCCATAATAGCTAATGAAAACATTACTAAAGCAAGCACACCAGCGAATGGTCCAATTCCAACAGCTACAGTAAACATCATTGCCCAAAATAAATCAGGAATAGTTCTAACAAGATTTAAAAAAGATTTATAAAGAAAGTATGAAAATTTATTTAAATTGGTGGCTCTTGAAGCATAAAAGGATAATGGGAGTGCAATAGCACAGCCTATAATACTAGCTAGTATTGCTATCTGGATTGTCTCTAACAGTGCTGAAGAAGTATTATCCCATGCCCATTGCCATTTTGGATTAAATAACGGTTCAGTTACAATTTTACGATTTTGTAAATTGTTTTGAAAATCTGAAAAGTTAAAATCTATCATATTAAAAGAAAAAATAGAAAACATAAACGCAAATGGAAGACCAATTTTTGCTAAGTAAGAAGCTTTTGGTTTAGGAGGTATATTAATCATCACCGATTAGGTCTGAAGATTTGATAGATCTACCATAAATATTTTCAAAATCATCGTCTGAAACTTCGTTAACATTGCCATCAAACACAAGCTTGCCATCTCTAAGGCCAATTAACCTATCACCAAATTCTTTAGCTAAATCTAAAAAGTGTAAATTCACAATAGTTGTAATACCTAATTCGGTATTAATTTTTTTAAGATAACTCATAACAACTCTTGATGTAATTGGATCTAAGGAAGCGACTGGTTCATCAGCAAGCATAACTTTTGGCTTTTGTGAAAGCGCTCTAGCAATTCCAACTCTTTGTTGTTGGCCACCAGATAAATTTGAAGCTCTTACATATGCTTTTTCAAGTATTTCAACTTGATTTAATGCTTCAAAAGCTAATTTTTTTTCATCCTTAGGCCAAAGTCCTAATATTGATTTAATAGTTGATACGTTGCTTAATCTTCCAGTTAAAACATTTTTTAATACGGTTGATCTGTTTACCAAATTGAATGTTTGAAAAATCATACCTATTTTTGATCTGATTAGTTTTAGTTCTTTTTTCTTTGCATTCGTAACGTCTGCACCTTCAAGGTAAACAGTTCCACTTGATGGTTTAACCAAATTATTGATTGTTCTAAGTAGAGTAGATTTTCCTGCACCAGATAAACCAACAATAATTATGAAATCGCCCTCTTTAATTTCAAGATTGATATCTTTTAAAGCTACAACACCACCTGGATATGTTACATTTACATTTTCAAATTTAATCATAATAAAAAATCAAGGGGTAGATTCCTACCCCTTGATAATAATAACTATTTTCTTATGTTATTCGTCGTAGAGCCCGAATTCTTCAGCTGCTTGTTTAACTATGTCAAACTCCGAATTTTCAGCTGGAACGATATCTGTCCAACCATAAATTTCATCCATAACAGCTAATCCTTCTTCAGTTGCAAGATAATCACTAAGAATTTGATAAATTTGTTCTTTGATATCTTCTGGAAGGTTAGATCGTACTGCTACAACATCATTAGGAATTTCTTCCGTAATGCTAAAAGCAATTACTTTAGAGCCAACATCAGGATACTCTTTTCTAATATTTCTTCTTGCATCATCAAATGCTATACCAAAGTCAGCATCGCCATTATAAACAGCTAAAACTGACGCATCGTGAGACCCAGCAAATATGACATCAAAATCAGATTGATAGTCTATTCCTGCATTTTTTAACTGAATAGCAGGAAATAAATAACCAGACGTTGAGCCTTCTTCAACAAATGCAACTGTTTTACCTATCATTACTGATAGATCAGCTTCACAAGCTAGTCCAGCATCATGATCAGGATCTGGCTCTAAACCATTATCTCCAAAAACCCATCCAACTTGAAGAGCTTTAACATCAGGAGCTGTATCAGCAGAACCTTTGACTAAAGTTGCAGATCCATCAATATTCTCTAAAGCACCAATTACAGGTGGCTCATTACAGATACTTGCATCATTTGTAAAGAATGTTCCATGATATGAACCAGAACCGTATCTCACTACTTTAGCAATAGCTTCTAAAGAATCTGGATATGCATTCATAGCATTAACATAACCCAATGTGTTAAATGCACCAACATCAGCTTGACCGGATCCCATTGCTACAATTAAACCTGAGTAGTCACTTGTAACAAATCCTTCCACTTCGATACCTAAACCTTCAGATAGAACATCCATTAATGGTTGGATGTTGTCTTGAAGATCAGACTGTTCGGCACTTGGCACGAATCCAAAAGTAATTTTTTCTACTTCTTCCTCAGCTCCACTACATGCTACAAACACAAGTGAGAGTGTTAGAAGAATAAAAAATGTTTTTTTCACACTTTCCTCCGATTAGATTTATAAGCATATATTACATGTTTATAAAAAAAGTTTATTGTTTATAGTTAAAAATTAGTTAAATCAATCTCTCCATAAGTTCGAGAAATTATTTCACCATTTGTGTCTAGAACTATAGATATTGGTTGACCAACAATCTTAAAATAGTCTCTTAACTCAGGAGTAGAGAAACCTATTGTTAGTTCACCATTTAAATTTTCATTAACCCACTCCATTGTTGGTTCGTACTGGCTATGAGCTAAAGCAATAACATCGTATTCATCAGTTAAGTCAGCTAAATATTTTTCCACGACAGGCAACTCCCGTCTGCAAATTCCTCAGTAATCAGCCCAAAAAATTATAATAGTTTTCTTATTTGTAAAATTCTCAGTAACGACAGATTCTGATGTGTCTAAATAATCAAAAGTTGTTTCTGTGATAGCATTTGTAGATTCTGCCACCACTTCTAATAGTTCACTTTCCATTTCTTCATTAGCACTAAATGAGCAAGAAATTAATAAAATGATAAATACTGNCAAGTAACGTTTCATAATTTAATCATAATATTATTGGTGAATAACCTTGCTATCCTAAATATGTGAATATTTCACTTTTAAGCGTTGGAACAGAGATTTTACTTGGCGATACTGTTAATACTAATCTTGCATCACTTGGACAAGCTTTATATAACAATGGATTTATTCTCTCAACTGAAAAAACTGTACCTGATGATAAAAAATTAATACAAGATGCTGTAAATGAATTACTTCAAACTAATGATGTCATTATTACATGTGGAGGAATCGGGCCTACAGAAGATGATTTCACTAAAGAAGTCATTTCTGAAATGTTTGACTTGAAACTTGTTGTTGACGAAGTTCATCTGAGCTGGATGAAGTCAAGATGGGAGAGTAGAGGCATGACTATGCCTGCAACAAATGTAAAACAAGCAGAAATCCCAGAAGGTGCAACCAAATTAAATAACACAAACGGAACTTCACCAGGGATTCATATTGAATATAAAAGTAAACATGTATTCATACTTCCTGGTCCACCGAGAGAGTTCATATCCCTAGTAACAGATGAGTTAATACCATT
>JGI10211J34971_10000270_pt1 | contig 41302 bp, 36 predicted proteins | sample Etolagsediment_FD_34971 | JGI IMG/M metagenome (IMG submission 34971)
TTGCTTAAGGAACAACAGCAGAATACCCGGCAGATTCAGACTCTGACGCAGGAGTTGGCACAGGCGCGAGAGTCCGGCGAGACCGCGGCGGTGCAGGCGAAGGAGATTCAGGAGTCGTTTAAGAAGTCGCTGCAGGAGAAAGAGCAGGCGCTGACGCAGATGACGAAAGAGAAACAGGCCTTGCTTAAGGAACAACAGCAGAATACTCAGCAGATTCAGACTCTGACGCAGGAGTTGGCGCAGGCACGAGAGTCCGGCGAGACCGCGGCGGTGCAGACGAAGGAGATTCAGGAGTCGTTTAAGAAGTCGCTGCAGGAGAAAGATCGGATGATCGCTCAATTGAATCGTGAAAAAGCGGATTTGACAAAAGCGAATCAGGACAACACGGTTAAAATCCGGGATCTCGAGAAATCCTTAGTTCAGGCCGGCCAGGCGCATCAATCAGAGGTTGAAAAGCTTCAGCAAAATTTAGCTCAACAGCAGCAAGAGGCTGCAGCAGCTCAAGAACGTCTCGTGGCGCAATGGATGCAGAAAACTCAGGAGCTTAAGGCGCAAATGGATCGTAAGGATCAGCAGCTGCCGGAAAAAATTGCAGAGGCGCAAAAGCCTTTGGAACAGGAACTGGCCCGGATGAAATCCGGGGCGCAGTCGTTAGAAGCGGCATTAAAAACAGAGCAACAAAAGATTCAGATACTGGAGTCCGTCAAGGCCCAATTGCAGAAGACGGTTGCGGAGCAGTCCGGGCAGTTAGCACAGCGTGATCAGCAGAATCAACAGTTGCAGCAAGATCTGCAGTCGCGCCAGAAACAGTATGCCAGGGAAATCAAGGCCATGAGTGATCAGTTGGCTGAAAAAGATCAAGCTGTTGAGGTCACGGTGCTTAAGGCCAAACAGCCGTTGCAGGATCAGATCAATCAGTTGATTCATGAAATGAAACAAATCAACCAGGAAGCGGATCAGCGTGTCGAAAAGGCTCGTCAGCCCCTGGAGGAAAATATCCGGCTGTTAAAAAGCGATATGAAAGATTCGGAACGCAAGCATCAACAGCAGTTACAGTCTCTTGAGAAGGAATCGGAATCGCGTCAGCAGGCGTTGAAAGACGAGATTCTCCGTCGTGATGAAGAGATCGCACGACACCAGGATTCCATTAAAGGATTATCAAAAACGATTGAAGACCTGTCGGCGCAGATCGCTCAGATGAAAAAGTCATCCGCGGTGCTGGATGCGCAGACTCAGGATCTTCGAGCCAGGATCAAAGAGATTCAGGCGGCTGTCCCGGACCAGGTTGCCGAGGCGCGTCGTCCGCTGGAACAAAAAATTCAGAGTCTGGAACAAGACCTGGAGAAACAGAAAGCGCAACATCAGCAGCAGATCGTCAAGATTCAGAAACAGGCTCAAGCGGATCAGGCGGCAATGCAAAAGGCGATGCAGCAGCAGAAGTCCGAGGCTCAGCAAGCGTTGGCGCAGGCCCGGACAGATGCGGATCAGCGTTTAGCCAAACAGCAGCAGGAGATGGAGCAGGCACGCAAACGTCTGCAGCAGGAATCCGACAAGCAGCAGGCGGAGTTCTCGGTGAAGATAAAAGATTATGAACGTCAGATGGAGCAGTTGCGCGCTTTAATCGAACAGCGTGTCGCCGAGACCAAAAAGGCTGCGGCTCAGGAAAAGATTTCTCTGGAACAGCAGATTGAGGCGGATCGAAAACAGATGAAGGATTATCAAGCAAAAATCGAGTCGTTGAAGAAGAATCTGGACTCCGGAGCGCTGACCATCAACTCCTTGCAGCAGGAAAACATATTTTTGAATCAGGAACTGGAACGTCTTCAGGCCAGGGCCAAACAGCAGCAGGATCAGGCTGCCCGCGCGTTTCAAGAAGAGCGCCGGGGACTGGAAGAAAAAATGGGACAGCTTGTCACAACGATCAATCAGAAAGACGCAGCCTTGAAGACTGCCGGAAACAAGTCCCGTGAGGCGCAAGAACAGGTTGAAGCGCTGAAAAAGGAAAGCGAAGAACTGGCGAAGGATTATTTTGATTTACTGGATTCAAATGAAAAATTGAAGGAACAGATCAAGGAACTTGAAAAGATGCTGCCTTGAAAACGGGCGGCAGAGGAGTAAAATGGCGAAATCGGACCACGAGTATTTTATGCGCAAGGCGATTGCGGCGGCCCGTCGGGGGATTGAGGCGGGGCAAACTCCTTTTGGCGCGTGTATTGTTTGCCGGGGACAGATGGTGGTGTGCGCGCATAATGTGGTCTGGGCGCAGACGGATATCACGGCTCATGCCGAAATTCACGCGATCCGTCTGGCATGCCGTCAATTCGAAAAAATCGATTTGTCCGGGTGTGTGATTTATTCGACGTGTGAGCCGTGTCCGATGTGTTTCAGCGCGATTCACTGGTCGGGAATCTCGGAAATTTTTTATGGCGCCGGGATTGCGGATGCCAGGGCTGCCGGATTTCATGAGCTTGACATTTCCAATCGCCAGATGAAGGAGATGGGTCAAAGTCCGCTGAAGGTGACCGGAGGTCTTCTGGCGCAAGAGTGCCGTGATTTGTTTGATGAATGGCGCCGGCAAGGCGGACAGAGTTATTAAAAAGTTTCAGCGCAGGGAGGATGATCATGCGAAAAGAATGGATAATGGTTCTGATGTCGGGCCTTCTGCTCAGCGGATGCGCGGTGACCTATGAGCAATATCAGATCCTGGAAGATCCGGATCCCGGTGTGCGCCGGTTTGTCTCGACCCATCATTTGCAGAAAGGCTTAAGCCGGGCTGAAGCGGCCGCGGCCCTGGGCAAACAGGTGATTGTGGGTTATGAGATGCCGGACATGGCAGAGAAACATTATAAACCGATTGTGAAAGAGAATCCTCAACGGGTTCAGACGTTGCATCAGAGCCGGCATGTGTATGTGGTAGAATTTTATTTTGTCGGTATTAATCAAAGTGATGGAGCGATTACGGATGATGAGCTGACCCCGCTGGTCTTTGAACAGGATCATTTGATAGGATGGGGTTGGGATTTTTATCATAAAATCAAGGGTGAAGAATAGTCCCGTCGCCCTGCTTCTCTTCGGATTTAATTTTTTGCGGCTTGCCGCAGGGAGCATAGAAGGTTTTATTTGCAGCGTATGATTGATTATAGAGAAATGGCTTCCAGGATTTTAATCCAGCATTATCATATCTCACGGCCCATTGATTGGGATCAGATTTTTGAAGAGCAAGGACCCTTGCAAATCGAGATCGGTTTCGGTTTGGGAGAATTTTTATTGCGTAATGTGATAGAATTTCCGGAGAGGCGACATGTCGGGATTGAATTGGACTGGGGGCGGATGAAAAAATGTTTTCGGCAGATCGCGCGTATGCCGCAGGATCAACAACGCCGGATTGAGCGCAGACTGCGTGTGATGCATGTCGATGCCCGGGATGTCTTTGAGCGCCTTGTCGGGCCGTGTTCGACGGATCGCATTGAATGTTTGTTTCCATGCCCCTGGCCCAAGGATCGTCATGAGCATCATCGGTTATTTTCCCGTGATTTTTTGCGTCTGTTAAACAGCCGCTTGCGGCAGGACGGACAGCTTCGTGTGGTGACGGATGATGCGGCCTATGCGGATTGGGTGTCCGCGCAGGGTTCCGGTTTGGGTCTGCAGTTGACACGGGATACGATTCCGGCGATTTTTGGAACAAAGTTTGAAAAGAAATGGGCGGCGGGCGGACAATGGTTGTTTCATGAATTGATTTTTTGTAAACAACGGCACGCAACGGTGCCGCTGAAAAAGGATGTTGCGATGCAGGCATTTTATCATGAAGAATTTATTCCGGAACGGTTTCATTTTGATCAGGATGTTGATCATGAGATCGCGGTGGTGGCCAAGGATTGGCTGTATGATTCCCGGCAGGAAAAAGGTGTTGTGCGGGTGGTTGTTTCCGAGAAGCATTTGACCCAGCATTTTTGGATTATGATTGTCAAGACCGGAAAAGGCTGGTGCGTCCTTCGCAGTGACGGACAGCAGGTGTTGCCGACCGAGGGAACCGCCAGAGCGGTCGCGTTGATTTCCAGGGCGGTTAAACGCACAACAGAACAGCAATCCGGAGGAGAGTAAGGGGATGCGTTTATCGGCTGTGTTCAGAGGCGTATGGATGAGGGGATGGGTTTTCGGCAGTCTTGCGGGGTTCCTGGCGAATATTCTTTTTGTGGTTCCGCCGGCGCAGGCCTATACGGTGACGGCTAGGGCCGCGATTTTTTCCAACAGTACCAAGGTCGTTCGGTATTACGGCAAGGGTGTGCATAACCGGGTTCTTCCGGCGAGTACGACCAAGGTGATGACCGCGCTGGTGGTGCTGGAAGAGTTGTCGCTGAATCAGACCGTGACCGCCAGTCAACGCGCCTCCAGGGCTCAGCCGACCAAGATTTATGTGAAACCCGGTGAGAGATTTAAGGTCAAGGATTTGCTGTATGCGATTTTACTGAAGTCGGCCAATGATGCGGCGATTGTCCTGGCTGAGGCGGTGTCCGGTTCGGAATGGGAGTTTGTTCAGAAAATGAACCGGCGGGCCAGGAAGCTGGGGTGCCGCCATACCCGTTTTGCCAATTCCAACGGTCTACCGACGAAAGAACAGCAATATACGACACCGTATGACATGTATTTGATTTTTCGTGAGGCGATCAAACATCCGTTTTTTAAATCCGCGATTCGCGCGCAGTATAAGCGGATCAAATCTTTGTCGGGACGATCCATTCGGCTCAAGACGCATAATAAGATGTTGTTTTTTGATTGGAAACGGAAGATTTATGGGAAAACCGGGTGGACCCGGGCGGCCAAGGCCTGTTTTGTCGGGTATATTCCCAAGGGAAATGATATTTGTATTATTGCGGTGTTTGGCTGTACGCGCCGTTGGGATGATATCAAGCATATTGTGTCGCATTACGGCGGGATTGCGCTGTAAGAGCGCTTGTCTTTTTCAAATTTTACGTTATGATAAAAACTATTATTAGAAATCAGGCACGAAAGGATCAAAGATGAACGGCAGGGTCTTGGGGATTGTTGTTGTGATTTTTTTAGGGGTATTTTTCGGTCTGATCTTTTCTGCAACGCAACAAAGTCTTTTATTGGATCGGATGCAGGTCGCGCAATTAGGTGAGGTTAAAGATCTTTTACGGACGATTGTTGATCGTCATGATGATCTTAAGGCGGATACAAATTCGATTTTGGAGGCCGCCGCGAAGGTTGATCAGTTGGTGGGGCGAATGCCATCGCCGCAGAAACCGTCCCGACCTAAAGAGGATTATACAACCGTCTATAAAATTCCGGTGACAGATTCAGTTATGACCGGGCCGGAGACAGCACCGGTGACGATCGTGGGATTTTTGGATTTGCAATGTCCTTTCAGCAAGAGGTTTCAGCCGGTGATTGACCAGGTTCTGGAAGCCTATCCGGGTCAGGTTAATTATGTGGTGAAGCATTTTCCTCTGAATTTCCATCCGCAGGCCATGCCGGCGGCCAAGGCCGTCCTGGCCGCCAGGCTGCAGGGTAAAGGCTACCAAATGGTTGAAAAAATTCTCGAGAACAATAAAGCCTTGAGCCCGGAAAAATATTTGGAGTTGGCGAAAGAATTGGGATTGAATGCCGGACAGTTTCAAAAAGATCTGGCAGATAATGATGAGGCATGGACGAAGTTGATTCAGGCGGACTTTTCATTGGGACGCGATGTTCAGGTGCATGGAACGCCGACGTATTATTTGAATGGCCGCAAGACACCGGCCCGATCGCTGGAGGCCTTTCAAGCTGAAATTGATCAGATTCTGAAAAAAAAGTAGCGCAGCTACGGTATGGGCGTTCTAACATTATAGAAATCCATGGGTTAGAGCGCTCATTCTTTTTTTCTGTTGATTCAGGAAAATGTTTACATTTTAAGAAAAATTTGCTATTATAACGTCCTTTTAGGCTTAAAAATCTATGGATAAAATATGTATTATGCGTTTTCGCGCAGAGACATTGTATTGACCAGGAGGCACCGGTATGGCAAAGGTTGGCGGAACAACAACAAAGTTTTATAAAGAAACGCGCGGGCTTAAAGTGAGCGGCGGTCAGACCGTGAAGGCGGGAAGTATCTTAACCCGGCAGGGAGATAAATGGAAACCCGGTATCAATGTGATCGGGGATGCTCATTTAACAGCCCGATGTGACGGCGAGATTTATTTTACACGCAAGAAAAACAGTTACGGTAAGATTGTAACGTGTGTTAATATTCGCTCAAAGGCAGAGTAGAGCGAAAAGCCAATAGCGAACAGAAAAAATTCGATTAACATTAACAGATAATACTGAATCATTAATGTGGCCGCTGTTTTGCGGTTTGAATAGTTCGCTTTTAGCGGATTATGTCATTCATATTTAAATGATGTCGTGGTTATTTGTTGGTTTTTATGTTCCTTTTTTTCTATTCCCTCTACGCTTTTTCCTTTAGTCTGAAATTATTATGTGCGGAATCATTGGGTATATTGGCCGAAAAGACGCAGTTCCGGTTCTTCTCGACGGTCTGCAAAAACTCGAATACCGGGGCTATGATTCCAGTGGAATCGGGATTATTGATCCTCACCGGGAAAAAATTGTGGTGCGCAAGCGGCAGGGGAAAATCAGTCAATTGCGCGCTTTGATTCAAGAGCGTCCCGTGCCTGCGGGAACGGTCGGTATTTCCCATACGCGTTGGGCCACCCATGGGGCGCCCAACCGCATTAATGCTCATCCTCATTTTGATTCTTCCAAAAAAATTCTCGTGGTTCATAACGGCATCATCGAAAACTACCAGTCTCTGAAAAAGATGCTGGAAGGCCGGGGGGTTCGTTTTGTCTCCCAAACCGATACCGAAATTGTCGCCCAGCTCATCGGATGGTATTATCGGCAGTCGACCGGGCGGGATCCGGAAGCCTTTCAGGAGGCCGTGCGGCGAACAATTGCGGATTTGGATGGGGCGTTTGCTTTGGGGATTTTGTGTGAGGATCATCCGGACTGTCTGATCACGGCGAGAGTCGGCTCTCCGCTCATTATCGGCGTAGGACAGGGCGAATTCTTTATTGCCTCAGATGTACCGGCAATTTTGGACAAGACCAAAAAGATCATTTACCTCAAGGATCGGGAAATGGCTGTTTTGACCCGGGAAGGAATTGCGCTGTCGACCTTTGAGGGCAAGACGGTTACGCCCAGGATTGATGCCGTCAAGTTTAGTGTCGATGCGGTCCGCAAGCAGGGGTTTGCGCATTTTATGTTAAAAGAGATTCACGAACAGCCCGATGTTCTGAAAACCATGATCAAAGAACGGGTGAAAGACGGCCGGATTGTTCTGGACGGGATCGGGTTGACGGCCGCGCAGTTAAAACGGGTCCGGCAAATCGTTATTGTGGCGTGCGGAACTGCGTATCATGCCGGTCTGCTGGGAAAGTATGTAATTGAGGATTTGGCCCGTCTTCCGGTTTCCGTCGATGCTGCCAGCGAATTTCGTTATCGGGATCCGATTCTGGATCGTCGCACCCTGGTGGTGGCGATCAGCCAGTCGGGCGAGACCGCAGATACGTTGGCGGCGGTGCGCGAGGCGCATGCCAAAGGTGCTCGGGTGGTTTCTATCTGTAATGTGGTGGGTTCGTCGCTGGCCCGGGAGTCCGACGGGATTTTGTATACGCATGCCGGTCCGGAAATCGGGGTAGCCTCAACCAAAGCGTATTTGGCGCAGATCGCGATGCTGTATTTGCTCGCGATGAAATTGGGACGGGATCACGGCGCGCTGGAAGAGGGCCGTTATGGCACGATTCTCAAGGCTCTACAGAAGATCCCGGCTGCGTATGAGCGGATGCTCAAGGATAAAAAGACGGTGGCCGCGATTGCCAAAAAGAATTCTCATTTCGGATGTTTTTTGTTTTTAGGTCGCAATATCAATTATCCTTCTGCGATGGAAGGGGCTCTGAAACTGAAAGAGATTTCCTATATTCCCGCCGAAGGTTACGCGGCCGGAGAGATGAAGCACGGTCCGATCGCCTTGATTGATGAATACCGGGCGGTGGTCTGTTTCGCGCCGCAGTCAGAGACCTATGACAAGATGATCTCAAATATGCAGGAGATCCGGGCCCGCAAGGGGCGGATTATTGCGATTGCCACGCAAGGAGATGCGCAGATCCGGCAGCAGGCGACGCATGTTATTTATATTCCTTCAACTGAAAATATTTTAACGCCGTTATTGGTGGCCGTGCCGTTTCAATTGCTGGCCTATTATATTGCTGTTCAGCTGGGCTGTGATGTGGATCAGCCGCGAAATCTGGCCAAGTCTGTCACAGTGGAATAAGCAAAGCTGACAGACGCAATGTCACATGACACATGACACAAGAAAACCCTTCAGATTTAAATTCAACCCTAAAGTCAAATCCGAAAAAGCCTGGATTTTGAATTTTTATGTTTCGGATTTATTCTTGGAACATGAGACTTGGGACATGAAACTTTAAAGATGCTTTATATCGTCTCCACACCTATCGGGAATCTCAAAGACATCACTCTGCGTGCGATTGAAACGCTCAAAAGCGTTGATTTAATCGCCTCGGAAGATACCCGTCACACCGGAATCCTTTTAAAACATTATGGTATTGCCACACCGCAGACCTCTTATTTTGAGCACAACAAGCTCAAGAAGGCGGAAATTTTAATCGAGCGTTTAAAACAGGGTGAAAATGTCGCATTGGTTTCTGATGCCGGGACGCCGGGTATTAGTGATCCGGGGTATCATTTGATTTCGCTGGCGCATGTCAACGGAATTGAGGTCACGGCACTTCCGGGGGCCTGTGCGGCGGTCACGGCCTTAAGTATGGCGGGGTTGCCGACGGACAGGTTTTGCTTTGAGGGGTTTTTGCCGGTCAAGTCTGCCGCGCGCCGCCGAAAATTGGAGGCCCTCAAACAGGAAGAACGCACCATGGTGTTTTATGAATCCCCTTACCGTCTCCTGAAAACACTCAAAGATATCGTAGAGGTCTTATCGGATCCTATGGTTGTGGTCGCTCGGGAACTGACCAAAAAGTTTGAAGAGGTCAAGCGCGGCCGGGCCGGTGAGGTTTATGCGTATTTTTCGGCTAAAGCAGTTAAGGGAGAGTTTGTTGTTTTAGTCAGCTTGTAAAAGAGGAAAGAACGAGGAAGAGAGAACGGCGAAAGAGCACAGGAAAGACGAAGCGGCAACAAATACTGCGAGGAGTCCCATGTTGCAAGAAAAGCGCCTTTATGCCCGGGTGCTTTTTCTTTTTTCCACCCTCTTTTTTCTATGTTCTTGATTTAATACATCGTCACAAACGCGGTAATTTCACCTGTCGTTGCGCCATCCGGCCCGCCGTCAAATCCTTCCAGGGCTTTTCCGATGGTCGTTCCCCAGGATAATTCCGGATCGCTGGAGCGCATGGCATGACCGGCAACGGATGAGGAGGTCAGGGGGTCGCCGGGCTGAATCGGCCCGTTTTCCAGACAGACCTTGACCGGCACGCGGCCTTTGAGCGCCACCGCGGCGTGGGTCTGGCTGTCCAGATATTCCGATGAAGGATTGATCACGGTTTGAGGGCCCTGAAAGAGCATGGCCGGGGCTGTGGAAACAATGCCGATAACTTTTGAGTCGTAGGCTGCGGCAGATGCCGTGACCTTTCCGGATGCCGGGTTAATGGACACCACGGTCGCGGGCGCCAGGTCAGAATCCAGTTCAAAAAATTCCGCGAGATCCAGTCCGACGTTTCCGCTGGCGTCGATTTCCAGCGGAGATACGGCGCCCCCTCGTGTTGTCACATTGGTCAGCAGCATCTCCCCGCGGATAACCGTATCTCCGTTGACATCGAGATCATGTTGGGGATCGGTGGTATGAATGCCGACTTTGGCCATGACAACAAAGACAGGCGGGTCATCGGGAGATGGGGGATTTCCGACCGTAACGCGGTTTGAGGCATCCGCTCCATGAGCCCACAGGAATGAGTAATTGGTATGAAGGTCAGCATGCTTCCCTGAGGCCCAGCAGCCTCGTCCCGTGATGGTGATGTTTTCTCCGCCAGGGATATATGAGCCCCAGCCTTTTTCCGGACTCCCATTTTCACCGATGGTATTGTCTTTGCCGCCCAAGATGGCGCTTTGATAGGAATAGGATATGTTGTTTTCGCCGCCGCCGATAAATCCGCCCCGGGTCGCGTTTTGAAGTCCGGCTCCGATAAAGGCGGATGTCGCGTTGGAGCTGGTGCCGAAATTATCGTTAATGGTATTATCCTGTCCGCCAACGATCACCGCGCGCCGGGTTTCGTCTGTAACGCTGTCGGCGCCGAGTGTGTTAGTTTCTCCGCCGATAATCGCGCCATGGTCTTGAAGGATCTGGTTTCCGTTTCCGCTTCCGATGACAGCATAATCCGCGTTCTGGATGCTGTTATCATAGCCGCCTGTGATGATTGATCCGGATCCTGTAATGTCGTTCGATTCGCCTGCCCCGATAAAGCTGGAGGCCTGGGCTGAGTTTTGGTAACCGCCTCCGATCAGCGTGTCATGTTCATTCGCCAGGGCGTTGTCGATACTGTTCCCTTCTCCCCCGATAATGGAATATTGTAATGCTGCTGGATCCGGATTCTGAGAGGAAGAAGAATTTTTTATGCTGTTACCCTGTCCGCCCCCCATGGTGGAGTAGGGAAAGCGGAGACATTCGTTTGATCTACCGCCGACAATGACGGCATTGCTTGCCCGCAGGGTGTTTCCCAAACCACTGCCGATAACGGCATAATCCGCGGCCTCAAGCTTGTTTGTATAACCGCCGCCGATAAAGCTGTAGTTTGAGTGAAACGTTCCTGCGAATGTAAACGATCCTGCGAATGTAAACGATCCTGCGAATGTAAACGATCCAACAAGATTCCCTCGTCCACCGGCGATAGCGCAGCAGGCTTGATTTTCTTCAATGGCGTTGAAGCGTCCGCTGAATATCTGGGCGTATTCACCCGCGCTGAGTTGATTACGGCCGATGGCCGCGGAATAGTTGCCGATGTTTTCATCATCCCAGCAATCCTCGTCAGGGGAATCAACACGGCCGGCTCTGAGCGCGCTTTTTTTTGGGTACCATAAGAATCGTGTGCCTTCGTCCTCGCCCTCGGCAGGCAGATCAGTGTAGTCCTGGGGATCCTGGACATCTCCGACATGAAGAAGACCCAGCCCCAGAATTCCTCCGTTTTGCTCGATAGTCAGACGGAATTCCGGGCTGTTTGACAAGAGAGGGTCGGGTGTATGGATCCAGAGACGCATATCCGTCAAGTGAGAGTTATCCGCGGGGGTCATAACCCCTTCGTGCTGTTCTGATCCGGAATCCGGGACAGATGTATACTGCCACGGTGTGTTCTGAAAATAGTCCCAAAAAAAGGTGCCCGCAGGATTTTCAATGCAAATGTAGATATGATTTTCACCATCGGATAATACGGTGCCGGCGCCGGATGCGGAACAGTCTCCGCCAAAAACCGGGCTCAGGCCGCTGTCAACAAAACGGATACGGTCAAAAGCGGCCACAGGCCGGGGATAGTACGCGCGCAACGTCACGGAATTTTCCTGCGCGCAGGCCTGGCGCGGGCAAATGAGTGAAATGAACCAGATTGTCGCGATAATGAATTTTTTCATATTTATCGTACCATAACCAGTCCGATGACGGTTCCTTCCTGTTGGGCCGGGCCTGCAAAGTCTTCAAGCGCCTTTCCGATAACAGCGTTGCGGCTTTCGACGGTATTTTCGGCTTTCATGGCCACGCCTGCAATGGATGAGGGTGTTAACAGGTCGCCACGCCGGATCGGGCCGTTTTCCAGACAGACCTTGATGAGAACCCGCCCGGCCAGTGCCACATGAGGCCGGACCGTCGCTTCATCCGATGAAATTTTTGGTGCCAGAACAACGCTGTGTCCTTCAAACGCGGCAGCCGGCATGGATGAGGCCACGCCGATAACAAACGGGTCGTTGGCGCCTGAACTTTTACGCAGTTTTTTCGGACGTGACGGATTAACGGCAACCAAATCTCCGAGTTCCACAGGTTCATGCGATGGAAAGATTTCCGCGATGTCATTGCGGTAGACCTGTCCTGTGGAATTTTCACGAAAAAGATCATCTTTAGATCCCGAGGGAAGATTCGCGTCCTGGATTTGAAGGCCGGCGGTTTGAAAAGACCCGTTGACATGCAGGGTCTTTTGCGGGTCGGTTGTGTTGATACCGACGCGTATCTCCAGATCGTCGGTCCAAAAGAAGCCGTCGTGATCGTATTTCGCGTAAATAATAAAGCGGTTATCGTCGTCCAGGTCTGATGGAGGACAGACGCCCCATAAAAAGCTTCTGTCGGCATTGTTTTGGTATTCGTCGCACCCACCGGGGAAGCGTGTAAAGGTATAAGAATGATCGCCGGTTGATTTGTTGCCGTGAGAAACCGAAAAGTCTCCTTTCATGCTGACGCCGTTGTCTGACCCGGTATCTGTCGCGAAAGAACACATTGCGTTCTCCATGGAAATATGGGGACCCGCGTTGGCCGCCACGGCATAATTGCTGCCCGAAAGAATGCGCGCCGAAATACCGCCGCCTAAAACCGTGGCATAATCCGCGTTCACAGTGACCTGGACTTCGGGACAGTCTCCGGGATTCGGGGGAAAATGATTTGTCAGGGCGACGCTGTGATGTCCCCAGAAACTGTTGGCCGCGCCCAGCGACACAATATAGTCTGAGTCACCGGATTCGATGCCGTTGACGAATTCTTCGCCCGGGCATAGAAGAAGAGAATGATTGCTTGAAACACTCACCGGATTCTCGCCTGAGTCTTGCGGCCCGTAGCCGTAGGAGAGCAGGGCGGAATAGGAACCGCCTAAAATATTGTTTTCCTCCCGGGGATCACTTGTGGCGTCAGGAGGGCCTGCAGGAACAGGCAGAGACGCTCCCATCATGACAGAGTGGGAGGTGTTGGATTCGATGACATGCCGTACGCCTCCGATAATTCCGGAATACCAGACGCCGTCTTCAATCGTATTCTGATATCCTCCGCCGATAGCGCAGTGCCGTCCGTAATTATTATTACTGAGCCCTCCCAGGATAATGGAATGGGTGCCATCTTCCGTGTCTTGCTCTAGAAGGTCTTCGTCGTATGTCGGGCTTTCGGGGCTGTAATCAGTAATATGATTGTCCCAGCCGCCGCCGATGGCGCAGTTGTTGGCATGTGTGATGCTGTTGTACCTGCCGCCGAGGATCAGGTTGTGCGGGCCTGAGATCACATTGCTGTCGCCTCCGCCGATCACGCTTCCGAAGCGCTGCTGGAGAAGGCCGCTGTTGCCGGGATCCCGTACAGTGGTCTGAATGCGGTTTTGATATCCGCTGATGATGGAGCTGCTGTGGTCCCATGCCGCGTTATGGCTTCCTCCAACAAAAGATGCCCGGCCGGCCGCGATATTGGAATCGCCGATCGCAGTCGAATAGTATCCGATATTTCCGTCACGGTTCTGATAGGTGTGCGCCGCGTTTTGATCCCAGAGCGCGTCATAATCTGGGATGCTGTCATCCACACGCATATACTGAGCACGGAATGCTCCTTTTTGCGCGTACCACCAGAACAGAGGAAAGCCGTACGGTTTTCCGGACGGAACGGCATGCAGGGACGCGAGGTTGTTTTTAATTTGAAAAAGATTGTAGAATGGAGGATCCAGGGCGATACTTTCCGGGCTCCTTTCGGATCCCTTGGCCAGGATTCCGCCGTCTCCGATCAGGCTCAAATGAAACGCCGGGTCTTCTGTGCCGATACCCAGAAAAGGGATTCTGTCGACGTCATGTTCAAAGGTGACCGTATTACGCCAGAAAGCGGGGTCGTAGGCAGATGCCTGTTTTTCAAGAAGCCAGATATCGGGAAGATATATCCAGGCAGATGATGTCCCCCCTTCCGTGGAGGCGCAAAACATCAGGGCGTTCAGCTCTTCCGCTTCGGCGTTGTAATAGAATGTTGCCGTATTGACGGTGTCCGCGCAGGGATCTCCCAAAACGCCGAGCTGCTCCCGGGGAATAAGTGAAATATAGTAATAATTATGCGGCGGAGAAATTATGTAGTGTTCCACGTCGATATTTTTGCGGGCCAAAGCATGGTCTGCAAGGCTGCAACATATCATGATTGTCAGATAAATCCATTTTTTCATGCTACTGCAGAGAAACAAGGATGTTGATCGTCCCTGTTTCTTCTTCGTTTGATACGGTTTTATTAAAGGGTTCCAGTGCTTTGCCGACAATGGATCCGAACGATTTATACGGGTCGATGGCTTTCATCGCGTGCCCTGATGTTGATGACGTCGTTAAAAGATCGCCGGGCAGGATAGCGCCGTTTTCCAGCGAGACCTTGCATGGGACCTGCCCCGAGAGCGCGACCGGCGGATTCAGGGTGGTGTTTGGTACGTTTTGAAAATCTGATGAGATGGTCCCGTTGTCAAGGACCATGGCCGGAGCCGTGGAGACGACACCAACGAGCATGGGATCGTAGGGTTTGCGGCCTTTGAGCAGGATGATTTCCGGTGCATCGGGGTCCATGACCACAACGTCTCCCGGAGAAACCTTTTCAGAAGCCGTAAAAACTTCGGCAAGGTCCTGGCGTCCGATTTGCCCGGAAGACTGGAGGACTCTGAGGCCAGATCCGGTGACTGTTGAGGCGGACGAAATGACCAGCGTTTCTGACTGGGCGTCGCCGTTGACATCCAGGTGCGCCTGTGGATCCATGGTCTGGATGCCGACGCGGATATCGCCCAGTCCGCTATCGCTGATAATAAATTTGCCGCTTTGGTAGTTAGCGAAATCTTCATCAAAGCCGAACAGCCACAGGTTGTCGGCTCCGACAGTGCCAAGCGTGATGGAATTTCCTTCTCCGAAAAGCCAGGAATGGTTTGTGTCTAGTCGGTTGTCTTGGCCGCCTTCAATGACAGAGAATTCTGAGAATACGGCGGAATTTTGGAAGCCGCCGCCGATAACGGTGTATTTACTTCGTGAAATGTTGTGATCTCCTCCAAGAACAACCGAGCAGCGCCCGCACTCTGGTGTGTCTTGGGGAACACCGGATCCGACAAGGTTTTCGCGCCCTCCTCCGATAAAAGAATGGAATCCATTTGAAGTATTGTCCAATCCGCCGGCGACAACGGAATGGGTAATATGGATGTTGTCACTTCTATATTTGACAGTTCCCGCGTGGTTGTTTTCTCCGCCCATGACAATGCTGTAAGACGTGTGAACGCGGTTATTTTTGCCTGCGCCGAGGAATTGGTATGGCCCCGGGATAAATGTCGCCGGGTCCATCATGCTGCCGGTCAGGTGGGCATCATCACCTCCGGCATGGTTGTTTTCCCCCCCCAGGAGCACAGAATAATCTCCGCCTTCTACGGTATTTTGTTTTCCCCCCAGGATGACGGCGGCTTCGGATTCATTCATCCGGTGCTGGCTGCCACTGCCGATAAAGCCGTGGGGGGAGCAGTTCATGATGCCATAGGCGCCAAGGATGGTGCCGTGGGTGGTATCCCGGCCGCTGGAGCAGGAATTGCTTGAAATGGTCGCGCCGAAGTCGTTGTTCAGGTCTCCAATAACAGGGGTGGCGTAGGCCGGGTTGTACGCCGGGTCCGGATTCGGCAGGGCCGATCCGATAAAGCTGCAGGGGCTGTTGATGATGAAGCCTGAGTTCAGAACAGCCGCGTAATCACTACTGTCGATGAGTGTGACCGCGCGCAGGTTGTGCGTGGTGCCGGCTATTTCATGGATGTTGGCCCCGCCGGCAAAAGCGTACTTGGAGTCTATAATGTTGCCGCCGGCTGAGGTGCTGTAGTCACTGTCTTCAGTTGGTCCTGTGATGTAGGTGTTCAGAGAACTGTTCAGGATGACGGAGTTTGACGCGGAGGATTCAATGATGGAATACTCGCCCCCCAGGATTCCGGATTCCTGGGCCCGGGCTTCATTGTTGATGCCAAAGGCCATGGAATAGTTTCGAATTTCACCGTTAATCCAGCCGGGAACGAAAGGGAAGAGGCCGTCGTTGTTGGGATCGTAATCCATGTAACTGCCGGTCAGGTCAACAGCGTCCTGGATAATGCCGCCGGCCCGAAGGGCCGCTTCTTCCGGATACCAGATGAAGCGGGTGCCTGTTCCGGATGTCCAAAGATTATTGAAAGAGCCTCCAAAGTCACCTGTAGCCAGGATGCCGCCGTCGTAGGCCAGGGTCAGCTTCTCTGATGTCAGCGTGGAAGGCACTCCGACGCCGATAAATGTGTTCTCATTGTCGTCTGTGGGAGAAAGAAAGAGGATGTTGTCCTGCTGCTGCCAGATGCCCGGCGGATATGTCCATAGAAAGCTGTCGTCGGGCGGGAACATTTTTTTGCCGCAGAAATACAGCCGGAGCTCATCTTCGTTGAAAAAGATTCTTCCGGGAGTGGTGCAGGCTGTTCCCAGAATCGGAGAGGTGCCGAACCGGTCTTCCGGCTGGGGGACAAGTAGGAATTGTTTGAGTTCTACGTGCGGGATTGGATAATACGAGGTGTACGTGAACTTGCCTCCGGCCAGAGCGCGGACGGAAAGAATAGATAAAGCCAGACCGATTAAAAAAAGGCATTTTTTCATACCATACCATGTTTGTTGCGTTTCGATATATAAGAAGTATATTTCATAAAATTTATGCAGACAAGGCCTTTCAAAACTATTTAAGGAAGCGCTTTCGTGCGGGGGCCCCGGGGCATCGAAAGCCGCAGAAAAACGGCCCGCCCGTTTGTCCGCCGGATTTTTGCGCGGGGGGTGCCTGCCGGCAGATCGGACCCCTTGCATGAATAACCCCCGTGTCTTGTGACCTGTGTCATGTGTCTTGCGACGTGTGTCTGGACGCAGTCTGGACCGGGCGTAGTCGTTGTTTGACTTTTGTGGCAAGAAGTGATATATTTTAACAAATTACAGCCTTTAATCTGGTCCTGCGAGACCGGCAAGGAATAAGAATGAAGACATTTTTTACGATGGTTATAAAAGATTGGATTTGTCTGCCCGGCAGGCGAATCCTTTTTTTTGTGCCGCGGACTGAAGGCACCGCAGAAACGCGGGGTCCCCGGGCATGATTTTTCAAGAGAGGGTTTTTACAGACAGGACGGGATTATGATGACGCCGGTTTCAAAAATTATGGATGCGGATCATTTGCGGCGGGCGGTGACGCGCATCGCTCATGAGATCCTGGAAAAAAACAAGGGCACGGCGGATGTGTGTATTGTGGGGATCCGAAACCGGGGCGCGGTTTTGGCTGCCCGGATTCAGGAGGCCGTGCGGCGTATTGAGCAGGTGGATCTTCCCGTCGGAATTTTGGATATTACTCTGTATCGGGATGATTTGACCATGATCGCCAGTCAGCCGGTGGTTCATGAGACTCTGATTGATTTTGATATCACGGGTAGGCGGCTGATTCTGGTTGATGATGTATTGTTTACCGGGCGCACGATCCGCGCGGCTCTGGATGCATTGATTGATTTCGGCCGGCCGGCGAATATTCAGTTGGCAGTTTTGATTGATCGCGGACACCGGGAACTGCCGATTCGGGCTGATTATGTGGGAAAAAATGTTCCGACGTCCGTGGATCAGGATGTTAAAGTGGTTCTGCGGGAGAGCGATGATCAGGAGGATCGGGTTATTGTCGCGCAGCGTGCGTAACGCGGGCGCGGGTGACCTGGCTTTCGAGAGATAGGAGAGGCAAGGATGACAACGTGGACTCGTCATGATTTGTTTGATTTGCAGAGGCTTTCTGCTGAGGAGATCGGTCTGATTTTGGATACGGCGGCGTCGTTTAAAGAGGTTTCGACCCGTGATGTCAAGAAGGTGCCGGCTCTGCGCGGCAAGACGGTGGTGATGCTGTTTTTTGAGCCCTCGACGCGCACGCGGGTGTCGTTTGAACTGGCGGCCAAACGGTTATCGGCGGACACGCTCAACATCAGCGCCGGGGCCAGTTCGCTGACCAAGGGGGAGTCGATTGTCGATACGGCAAAAAATATTGAGGCGATGAATGTGGATATGATTGTGGTGCGTCATCGCAGCGCCGGAGTTCCGGAGATTTTAGCACGCAATCTTAAGTCCGCGATCATTAATGCCGGGGACGGGTGCCGATCTCATCCCACGCAGGCGTTGCTGGACATGTTTACCATTCGGGAGCGTCTGGGGCGTCTGGACGGGGTGAAGGTCGGAATTGTCGGGGATATCTTGCACTCCCGGGTGGCGCGTTCCAATATTGTCGGTCTGACTCGCATGGGTGCGCGGGTCACGGTCTGCGGGCCCGCGACGCTGATTCCGCCGGAGATTGAGCGTCTGGGGGCGGCGGTTACATATGATGTGGATGAGTTGATCCGCACGCAGGATGCGCTGATGTGTTTGCGTTTGCAGCGTGAGCGTCAGGAAGAAAATTTTTTGCCGTCGGTTCGGGAGTATGCCAGGGAGTTCGGCGTGGATGCCGCCCGTTTGACGCAGGCCAAAAAAGAGATGATTGTCATGCATCCGGGGCCGACCAACCGGGGGGTGGAATTGACCGCCGAGGTGGCTGATGGACCGCAGTCGGTAATCCTGGATCAGGTCACCAACGGCGTGGCGGTGCGCATGGCGGTTCTTTATCTTTTGGGAACAGCAAAAAAAGAGGTGTCTTGACGGAGAGATCCGGGGGCGCGATCAAGATCACAAGGAGACGGGATGTCGTTAGGAATTAAAAATGCGGTGATTGTGAACGCTGACGGGATGTCGGATGGCCTGCAGGAGATTCTGGTTGAGAACGGTGTGATTCAGGAGATCGCTTCGGCCTGCGCGGACAAGGCAGATCGGGTTCTGGATGCGCGCGGACTGCTGGTTTTTCCGGGGTTTGTGGATTTGCATGCGCATTTTCGCGAGCCGGGACAGGAAGAGAAAGAGACCATTGAAACCGGATCGCAGGCGGCGGTACGCGGAGGGTTTACCTGTGTTTTTTGTATGCCCAACACCCGGCCGCCGATTGATAATGCCGCAATCGTCGCAGCGGTTCGGGCCCGGGCGCAGCAGGTGGGCTTGATTCATGTGATACCGGTGGGGGCCGTGACCCGGGGGCAGGCGGGGTCCGAGATGACCGACATGGTGGAGTTAAAACGTGCGGGATGCCTGGCGGTGACGGACGACGGCCGGGCGGTTGAAAACAGTCAGATTATGCTTCAGGCGCTGAAATACGCCGGCATGGCGGGTTTGGTGATTATGCAGCATTGTCAGGATGCGAATCTGAGCGGTAAGGGAGTGATGAATGAGGGGTTTTATTCGACCTTGCTGGGGCTGCGCGGAGATCCCGGGGTCGCTGAGACGGTGATTGTGGCTCGCGATATTGAGTTGGCGCGCTACCTGGGAGCGAGGATTCATTTTCAGCACATGAGTTTAAAGCGCAGTTGCGAGCTGATTCGTTTTGCCAAGTCCCAGGGGATTCAGGTGACGGCGGAGTGCACGCCGCATCATTTTTCCTTAACCGATGAAGATGTTCAGGGTTTTAATCCGGATGCCAAGGTGAATCCGCCGTTGCGCAGCCGGGAGGATGTGGCGGCTTTGCGAGAGGCGCTGGCGGACGGCACCATTGATTGCATTGCCACGGATCATGCGCCGCACACCCGGGAAGATAAGGAACAGGGGTTTGATGCGGCACCGCCCGGGATTTCGGGTCTGGAGACGGCGCTGGGCCTGACGATAACCGAGTTAGTCAATAGAAAAGTTTTGACTTTCCCGCAGTTGGCGGATAAAATGGCGGCATCTCCCGCCCGCATTACCGGCCTTGCGGCCAAAGGGCGGATTGCCCCGGGGATGGATGCGGATTTGACGATTGTTGATCCGAATGAGGTTTGGCGGGTAGATCCGCAGGCGTTTGCCTCTCAAGGGAAAAACACGCCGTTTACGGGCCGTGAGTTGACGGGGCGTGTTAAGGCGACCGTGTGCGGCGGGCGGGTCGTGTTTGATAATCTGTCGGAGTGCAGCGGCAAGGGTGTTTAACCGCAGGCAATGGATCTTTTCGTGTGGATTGATAAAAGAATAAGGCCGGCTTTTTGTTTTAACTGTTCAACGTTCTTTGCTTTCCCGGCATGATTGAAGCGGGAATGGTGATTGACAATTTTCGTTTTTGGCCCCGTAGCTTAATGGATAGAGTCCAGGATTCCGGTTCCTGTGGTTCGGGTTCAATTCCCGACGGGGCCTCTTTTCTTAGTTTAAATTGCAAGGTGTTTAAGCCAAATCATTTTTGTGATGTTCTTTTCCCTGGAGCGAAAGACGGCTCTGTGTTTTTTCTAAAATAATGAATTCAAACGGGGTTGAGTGTGGGTAAGCAAAAGATCACGGTGTCTGTTTTTGGAAGTCATGATTGCAATGCAAATGTGGAGCGTTTAGCTCATGATGTCGGCAGAATGATTGCTGAAATGGATTGTGTCTTGGTTTGCGGAGGCCTTTTGGGATCAATGCAGGCTTGTTGCAAGGGCTGCAAAGAGGCCGGCGGTCTGACGGTCGGTTTGCTTCCGGGAAAGGACAAGGCGGACGCAAATCCGTTTGTTGATATTGCCCTGCCTACCACGATTGGATTCGCCCGGAATGCCATGGTCGCCTGCAGTGCGGATATCGCTATTGCCTTGCCGGGCAGCTACGGCACTGAGTCAGAAATTTGTTACGCTCTGGTTTATAAACGCCCGGTTATTGATCTGGGCGGCTGGAAGATTCCGGGAATGATTGAGGCCCCGGGTCTTGCAGAGGCCCGCGTGAAACTTCAGGAACTGATCGTTCAGAAACGCCGGGACATCTGAGGTGTTTTGCCGGGCATCCTCCTGTGCGGATTGACCGAAAGACAAATGATCATGAAAAAAATTTATCAGCGTTGCATAATCTGTTCTAATACGCGTGTTTGCGAACGGTTTTTTCAGATCTCATTTGAGGCGCCGGCGCTGGCCGCGGCCGGACGCCCGGGCCAGTTTGTCAGTATCCGTGTCAGCGATCAGCTGGATCCGTTTTTTCGGCGGCCATTCGGCATCTATCGCTCTTCCGAAGGCAGGGTCGATCTGTTGATCGAAATCCGCGGCCGTGGAACGGACATTCTTTCTTCGCGGCTTCCCGGGGAGACTCTGGATATTCTGGGCCCGTTGGGCCGCCCGTTTTCCATGCCGTCGGATGATGTGCGCCACGTGGTTCTGATCGGCGGAGGCGTCGGTGTCGCGCCGTTGTTGGCCATGGCCGAGGCCCTCAAGGACAACGGCCGGGATGTGACCCTGCTCTATGGCGCACGCACGAATGAATACTGTTTTGATTTAAGTCCGTTTGAAGAGGCCGGCTGCCGGGTGCATCTGGCGACCGATGACGGCAGTGTCGGAACGCCGGGACGTGTTTCTGAATTGTTTAAAGAAATTCCATTGGACGGCGGAAAAACCATGCTGTATGTCTGTGGTCCGGATCCTATGATGAAATCCGTTCAGGACTTTGCGTCTGCGCATGGTCTCGATGGCGAATGTTCCTGTGAAGAGGTGATGGCCTGCGGAATCGGCGCGTGCCTGGGATGTGTGGTCAGCACGCGAAGCGGCTACAAGACCGCCTGTCACGACGGGCCGGTTTTTGATCTGCAGGATGTGATATTTCAATAGCGGGGAATGACAATCAAGTAACAGTTAATAATGAATCATTGTTGTGCGCACTTTGTGTGCGGGGAATAACGTATTCACTATTAATGATTTATTGTCTGGGAACACAATGACCTTTGCTTATTTACTTTTGGGGTTAGTGACGGGATTGGTCAGCGGACTGCTGGGGGTCGGCGGCGGATCGGTGATGATTCCGGTCTTTGTCCTGGGTTTCGGCATGTCTCAGCATTTGGCGCAGGGCACGGCCCTGGCCTCAATGCTGGCCCCGGTGTTTTTGCTGGCCGTCCTGCGTTATCATCAGGAAGGGCAGGTAAATGTGCCCATGGCGGTGATTGTGGCTGTGGGGTTGTTTGTCGGGGCATTAGTCGGCGCGAATTACGCTCAGATGATTCCGGATGTGGCGCTCAAGCGCATGTTCGGCATCTATCTGATTGTCGTCGGAGTTAAAATGGTGTTTTTAAAATAGCGCTGAAACATTTTGTGGCTGAAAATACAATATCAAAAATGAATCTCAGTGTCAAAATCGCAAATATTCAATTCTCCAACCCTGTGACCGTAGCCTCGGGAACGTTTTGGTATAAGGATACGTATTACACGCCTGAGGAGATGCGGCAGTTCGGTGCCTTGACCCCAAAGACCGTAACTCTGGAATCACGTGAAGGCAATCCACCGCCGCGCATTGTCGAGACTCCGGCGGGCATGGTTAATGCTATCGGGATCGACAATGACGGCGCCGATGATTTTCTGGTGGCTAAACTGCCCGGTCTGCAGGCGCTGGGTATTCCGCTGATTATCAGCATTAGCGCCAACACGACGGAAGATTTTATCACCCTGGCCAAAAAATTCGACGGACTGCCGCAGGTCGCAGCCCTGGAATTGAATTTATCCTGTCCGAATTTACAGAAAAAGATTTTAGTCGCTCAGGACGCGCAGTTGACGCACGCGACGGTGTCTGCGGTTAAACAAGCGGTCAATCTTCCTGTCATCGCCAAGCTTTCCCCGAATGTAACCCGCATCACTGAGATTGCTCTGGCCGCTCAAGAGGCCGGGGCCGATGCCTTGGCCCTGATCAATACTCTGGGCGCCATGGTCATTGACGTGGACAAGCGCCGGCCTTTGTTGGGCAATCGCAGCGGAGGTTTAAGCGGACCGGCCATTCGTCCGATCGCGGTCAAGATGGTTTATGACACAGCCCAGGCGGTTAAGATCCCGATCATCGGAATGGGCGGTATCATGACGGCCCGTGACGCGCTGGAATTCTTGATGGCCGGCGCCACGATGGTGGCGGTGGGCACGGCGAATTTTGTCAACCCCGAGGCTCCGTTGGATATCCTCGCCGGGATCCGGTCTTATATGGAGAAGAGAGGGATCGGGGATGTTCAGGACATTATCGGCTGCGCGTTAGACGCAGAAGAGGGAAGATAGACAAAAGAGAAGAGCTTGACCAATGATAAAGGAATTTTATGATGAAAAAATCTGAGATCATTGTCGCCCTGGACGTGGATACTCTGGAAGAACTCCGGCAACTGGTCGACAGCCTGGGTGATAGTGTGAATATTTATAAAATCGGCAGTCAGGTCTTCAGCGCCTGCGGTCCGGCCGCGGTGCGTTTCATCATGGCGCGCGGCAAACAGGTGTTCCTGGACCTGAAATATCACGACATTCCCAATACCGTGGCCAGCGCGGTGCGATGCGCCACCGGGTTGGTATCCGCGGTGGAACGCACGGCCCCCGTTTCCGGTGAGAACGCGCAGAAAATCGGCAGTTTGTTGATGTACACGGTGCATACCTGCGGCGGCGAAGCCATGATGAAGGCTGCGGCGGAGGCGGCTCGGGCGTGTGCAGCAGAGTTGAAAATCACTGCCCCGCTAACAGTTGGTGTTACTGTCTTGACAAGTGAGGCTCATGGGGATAATATATTGCAATTAGTTTTAGATCGGGCCGCGATGGCCCGGCGCGCGGGCCTGGACGGCGTGGTCGCCTCGTGTCATGAGGCTGCTGCGATCCGTCGCGAGTTCGGCGAAGACTTTGTGATTGTAACACCGGGAATCCGTCCCTCCGGCAGTGACGTCGGTGATCAGCAGCGGGTGGCAACTCCCCGGACAGCAATGGAAAATGGAAGCAACTATCTGGTGATTGGCCGGCCGATTGTTAAGGCCCGGGATCCCCGGCAGAGTGCGTTGGATATTCTGAAGGAACTTCATGGGTGAGATGATATGGGCAAAGGCGTCCTGCAGTTAATAATCGAGGACGCCTTTCGTGTTTTTACAGCCGTCGGCGCCGAGGGCTTGGAAATCATAAAAAAACGGCGAGCGGCATGATGGAAATGTAACGCCACAAGGGAGCGCAATTATGGCACAAAATATTCAAGATTTAATCGATAAAATTAAAACCGATGGCCTTGAGTCTGGCCGGAAGCAGGCGCAGGAGATTGAGCATGAGGCCCGCCGCAAGGCCGATGAGATTCTGGCCCAGGCCAGGAATCAGGCCGACAAGATTCTCGCTGACGCCAGGTCGCAACAGGACAGGATTGAAGAGTCCACGCGTGCCTCGCTTGCGCAGACCGCCCGGGACACGGTTTTGAGTCTGACACAGACCATTAACGATCTTTTGATGAATGTTATCCGCCAGGAGGTCGGTCAGACCCTGGATGCCGCACGGATGAGTCAGTTGATTATGGATATCTGCAGGACCTTTCAGACCGGCGGCGGACCTTCTGACGGGGTTGAGGTCGGTCTGAGTGAAAAAGACTGGTCTCTGATGCAGAAAGATCTGCTGGCCAAACTTCAGACACAGATTAAGGGCGGTGTCACGGTGCGGGCCGCGGATGACCTGACCGGAGGGTTTACCATCAGCTTTGATCAGGGTAAGTCCTGTTTCGATTTCAGTCAGGATGCGCTGGTCGAATATTTGAGCCGTCGGGTCAATCAGTACGTCGCGGGATTGTTAAAGTAATCAGATAAAAGAATAGAGAGAAAAAAGGATAGAAGGCAATAGAGAAAAGAAGATCAATAATAGCAAACAGAGATAATCAAATTAAAACGGGTATGAAATAATATATTTCTGGCGTTCAAATGGAACAATGCTGCCGGCTTCTGCTGAATATCGAATATGTCAATCCGTAAAATTTCACGTTGATTGTTGGCTGTCAGATTTTGACTCTTCTATGGTCTCTGATCTCTCTTCTATTTTCCTGGAAAAATAAACCATGTATTATTACTTCGCCTCGACATTACCGATGATTCACTTTGACGGAAGTCTGCCGTTTTCTGTTGAGGATTTTGAGCGTGACTGCGAGCGGCTGTTGAGCCCGCGGGATTATGCGCAGATTCGTATTGCCCTGGGGCGGCCGGAGACCGCTCAGGCAGCGCATCCGGCGCTGGCCGGCTGGCAGGCCTTTGAACAGACCCTGGAATCCGAGACGATTCGTGTCCGGGCCCAGCAGTTGGGCCGTAATCCGGCGGCCGAGGTGCGCGCTGAGGGCGGATTTGACGCGGGGATCGCGCAGGCTGTGGCCCAGGCCTTTAAGACCGAGGATCTGCTTGAAGCGCAACGATTGATTTTGCGGCTCAAATGGGACCGGCTCGACGAGTTGGCGTTGAATCAGGGTTTTTCCCTGGCTGCGATTTTATCCTACGGGTTGAGACTGCAGATTTTAGAGCAGCTTAACGCCTATAAGACCCGGGATGGTCATACCCGGCTGGAAGAGATTATGGAGCAGGCCTCCGAGTCTGTTAATGCAGAGTAGAGAACGGGAACTAGAGAAAAGAGCAGAAAGAAAAGCAGAAAAATGAATCGGGATACGAAGGCCTGGCATAATAACAAGGCTGGAGTGCACTGCGTGAAGAGCGGAAAATGTTATACCCGCATGAAATCACGGGCGTGAACCCGGAGATGTTTGAGCACGGGGCATCAGTGGATTGCGAATGTTGACCCACAGATAACTCAAAAGAGATTATTTTATAGAGTATTGTTTGGTTTTTTGCGCAGGGAGCGCCGTTAAGAGAATTGCTGAGGGCGTCAATCCCTGTGAAGATCGAGGATAACCGCAGCTGGAATTTTCGCTGCTCTTATGGTTTTGTTTTTTCTTTTTTCTATGTTCTATTATCTATTATCTTGTCAGGAAAGTTTTACAGAATAAAGGAGTTTATCGTGAGCGATATGAGAACAGGAACCGTCTTTGGGGTCAACGGGAATATGGTCGCGGTCGCCTTTGAAGACCGGGTCATGCAGAATGAGGTGGCCTATGTCGCGGCCGGCGAGGACAGGCTCAAGGCTGAGGTGATCCGGGTGCGCGGCAAACGGGCCGATCTGCAGGTTTTTGAAGACACCGGCGGGGTGACCGTGGGCAACCGGGTGGAATTCACCGATGAATTGCTTAGCGTGGAGCTGGCGCCGGGGCTGTTGACCCAGGTTGTCGACGGGCTGCAGAATCCTCTGCCGGACCTGGCCGAGGCGCACGGGTTCTTTTTAAAACGCGGCGCGTATTTTTCCGCGATTGACCATGAGAGTCAGTGGGAATTTACCCCGGCGGTCAAGGTCGGCGACAAACGCCGCGGCGGGGAAAAACTGGGTAGCGTTCCGGAGGGGATCTTTGAACACTGGATTATGGTTCCTTTTCGCTTTCAGCGAGAGGTTTTGGAGGTCGTCGAGATCGTCGCCAAGGGAACTTATAAGGTCAAGGACGCCATCGCAAAATTGAAAGACGCTTCCGGCAAGATTCATGAGGTGACCATGTGTCAGACCTGGCCGGTCAAGGCCCCGATCAGCTGTTACGCGCAGAAACTCAAGCCCGTGGACCCGCTGACCACCAAGATCCGGATTATTGATACCCTGGTTCCGGTGGCAGTGGGCGGAACCTTCTGTACGCCGGGCCCGTTTGGAGCCGGCAAGACGGTCTTGCAGCACTTGCTGTCGCGTCACGCTGAGGTGGATATCGTGGTCGTGGCCGCCTGCGGTGAGCGCGCCGGGGAGGTTGTGGAATTATTGCGAGAGTTTCCGCATCTGGAAGACCCGCGCACGGGCAAGAGTCTGATGGAACGCACGATTATTATTTGCAATACCTCGTCGATGCCGGTGGCCGCGCGCGAGGCCTCGGTGTATACCGGCGTGACCCTGGCCGAATATTACCGGCAGATGGGACTCAACGTCCTTTTGCTGGCCGATTCAACCTCCCGATGGGCGCAGGCCATGCGCGAGATGTCCGGCCGTCTGGAAGAAATCCCCGGGGAAGAGGCCTTTCCGGCTTATCTGGAATCCCGCATCGCCTCGTTTTATGAACGGGCCGGACTGGTTCAGCTGTATGACGGTCAAAAGGGATCGGTTACCATCGGCGGCACAGTCTCACCGGCCGGCGGAAACTTTGAAGAACCGGTGACACAGGGAACGCTCAAGGTCGTCGGGGCCTTTCATGGGCTCTCGCGTGCGCGCTCCGACGCGCGGCGCTATCCCGCGATTGATCCGCTGGAGAGCTGGAGTAAATACACAAGTTTTGTCGATGGAGACAAGGTCCGCAAGGCGCGTGAGATTATGACCCGCGGCAGCAATGTCGGCCAGATGATGAAGGTTGTCGGGGAAGAAGGCACCACGACCGGGGACTTTATTGTATATTTGAAATCCGAATTCTTTGACGGCGTCTATCTGCAGCAGAACGCCTTTGACCCGGTGGATGAATTCACCCCGAAGGCGCGTCAGCAATATGTCTTTGAAATGATCGAGCAGGTTCTGGATCAGGACTTCGCCTTTGACAGCAAGGACGCGGCCCGGCGGTATTTTCAGGAACTGCGTCAGCAGTTCATCAACTGGAACGCCTCAGAGTTTGAGGGGGAAGAGTTTAAGAAAATTGAAGAAGATATTAAGGGGAAGTTGGGGGCATCCTAAAGGGCTAAGAGTATAGATCAGAGAAAACAGAGCAGAGAAAAAACGAAAAGCGGCACACTGTGATGTGCCAGGATCAAAGAAGACAGGCGGGGCGCATTTGTATCAAGATGCAAGGTTTTGTTTTTTGATCCATCATCTCTTTTCTTTTTTCTTTCCTCTTGAAATTTCAAGTCATTAAAAAGGAAGTGTCATGCAAAAAGTCTACAGTGATATTATTCAGATCGCCGGCGACGTTATTACCGTCGAGGCCGACGGCGTGGCCAATAAAGAGCTGGCCGAGATCCGTACCGCTCATGGCAGTTCGCTGGCCCAGGTCATCCGGCTGGACGGTAAAAGGGTCTCGCTGCAGGTGCTGGCGGGCAGCCGCGGGATTTCAACGAATGATAAGGTACGGTTTTTAAAAGCGCCGATGCGGGTCTCCTTTTCCGACAACCTGCTGGGACGCGTCTTTACCGGGACCGGCGCGCCGCGGGACAACGGGCCGTCATTAACGGATAACATGATTGAAATCGGCGGGCCGTCGGTCAACCCGGCCAAGCGCATTATTCCCAAAAATATGGTCCGGACCGGGATCCCGATGATTGATATTTTCAACTCGCTGGTTGAATCCCAGAAACTGCCGATCTTCTCCATCGCCGGAGAACCGTATAATCCTCTGCTGGCGCGTATCGCCATGCAGGCCGAGGTCGACATGATCATTCTCGGCGGGATGGGATTAAAATTTGACGACTATCTGTTTTTTCGCGACACCTTTGAAGAACACGGGGCCCTGTCCCGCTCGATTCTCTTTATCCATACCGCGGCGGACCCGACGGTGGAAAGTCTGCTGGTGCCGGACATGTCGCTGGCCGTGGCCGAGCAGTTCGCCCTGCAGGGCAAGCGCGTGCTGGTCCTGCTGACGGATATGACCAACTTTGCCGACGCCATGAAAGAGATCGCCATCACCATGGAGCAGATTCCGTCCAATCGCGGCTATCCAGGCGACCTCTACAGTCAGCTGGCCTCGCGTTATGAAAAGGCCGTGGACTTCGACGGGGCCGGTTCCGTGACGATCCTGGCGGTCACGACCATGCCCGGGGATGACGTGACGCACCCGGTGCCGGACAATACTGGATATATCACCGAGGGACAATTTTATTTGAAGGGCGGACGTATTGAGCCGTTCGGCTCCCTGAGCCGTCTCAAACAGCAGGTCAACAAAGACACACGCGATGATCACCGCGCGATTATGGATCGTATGATTCAGCTGTTTTCCGACTATCGTTCGACCCTGGAAAAGAAATCCCTGGGATTTGAGATGAGCGCGTGGGATGAGAAATTGCTCAAATACGGGAAACGTTTTGAAAGCGATCTGATGGATTTGTCGGTCAACATTCCGCTTGAGGGCGCCCTGGATCTGTGCTGGGAGATTCTGGCGGATATTTTTGAGCCGACCGAGGTGGGCCTGAAAGACGCGCTGGTCAAGAAGTTTTGGAAGAAGACGACTTAGGTCAAGAATAGAGCGTATAGAGGAGAGAGAAGAAAAAAGAAAAGAGCATTGAGGGGAGAGAATAAAGGGGAGATGGCAGGGGCATAAACGAAGCAATAAAAAATGCATAACGAAAGCCGACAAAAAATCTGACGGAGATTTTAAGGCTAACTGCTATGATGGTTTTCGATTTTTCTATGCTCTTTATTCTGCAATTTCTTTTTTTGGCAAACTTAAAAATCATATCGATTTTTTTTCTTCTACCATCTATACTCTATAATCTATTTTCTTAACAAAATGAAAAACCATGTCAAAGATTAAACTCACAAAAGGGGAATTGAAACGCCAGCGCGACGCGCTGTCGCAGTTTCGCCGGTATCTGCCGACGCTGCAGCTAAAGAAACAGCAGCTGCAGATGAAGGTGCTTGAGGCACAGACCCGTTTGGACGGGGCTAAACGTAAATTGACAGAGTGTGAACATGGGGTTCTGCGCTGGGCCGCACTGTTGGCCGATCCGGTTTTGGCACGCACGGATGAACGCGGCGAGCGGATTTTTGATTTGGAAACATACGTGCTTCCGGTCAAGGTTCGCACGGGACAGGAAAATGTGGCCGGAGTTTATGTCCCGGTACTTGAAGAGGTCGTCTTTCATGCGATGGACTATGATCTGGCGTCCACACCGTTCTGGACGGACCGTGCAGTCGGCGCCTTGCGTGTGCTGTCCGAGGCCAGCGTTGAGATTCAGATTATCGAAAAACAAATTCGGGCCCTGCAGAAAGAACTGCGCACTACCAGCCAGCGGGTGAATTTGTTTGAAAAGGTCAAAATTCCCGAGGCGCGCGAAAATATTCGGCGGATCACGATTTATCTGGGGGATCAGCAGGCCAATGCCGTGGGAATTTCCAAGGTGGCGAAGAAAAAGATTGTCGAAGCGGCGGCGGTTTAACAAGATACAAAGACATAAGGACACAGGGACACAAAAGGCAAAAATAAGAGGACAGAGAAGGGGCTGGAGAGACGAGAGGGTGTTTGGCGGGTTTAGGGTTCATAAGTTTATGGGTTTAGGAAGGATCATAAACCTTTTAACCATAAACTCTTTAAACGTTTGATTGTTTGGTTCATTTTTTGATTTCTCTTGTGTCATGTGTCATGCATCTTGTGACGTTACAAAATTAACAAACGATTTTTGTGTCCTTGTGTCTCTGTGACCTTGTGACGTTACAGAATAATAAATTATGATTGTCAAAATGAAAAAAATCAGTGTGATCCTTGAAGACAAGGAGATCCGTGCGGCCTTAATCGCCCTGGCTGAGACCGGTGTTGTGCATCTCGAGCATCTGGAGACTCCCAGGGGGGAGGAACTGGATCTGTTAAAGGAGGAGCACGCTCGTCTGATGGATGTGCTTAATGTTTTGCGTCAGGTCAGTCCGCGCCCCGAACAAGAGGCCGGTACGCATATCAAACAGCTGTTCATTAATGTCGCGACCTCGCTGCAGGAGATCCAGGAGCTGGATGAGCGGATCCTGGATTATCAGACACAGATCAATCATTGGGAACCGTGGGGGAATTTTGATCCGCAGGACTTTCACCGTCTGGAAAAACAGGGTGTTTATGTCCGGCTCTATGCCGTGCCTGAGGCGCAATTAGACACCTTGCCCGATGATGTGACGGCTGAGGTGCTCTTTGTCTCCGAAGGCATGGCCCGCGTGATGATCGCCGCGCGCTCGCCGTTGAAACTGGATTATGATGAGGTTGTCTTGCCGGAGTGCGGACTTCGGGAATGGCAGGGGATGCTGGCTAAGGCCCGGGAGCACCGGGATCAGTTGCAGACCTTTGTTGAGGAGAGTGCAAAATTGATTGATGTCTTTGAACAGCGCCTCAAGCGCTTGGAAGACCGCATTGCCTATCAGCAGGCGCTGACCGGCCGCGGGCTAAACGATGAGTTGGCCCTGCTGCGCGGCTATTGTCCGGTGGATCTGTGCGCGGCCTTTGAACAGCGCGCCCGTCAGGAACGCTGGGCCTATGTGATTGAGGATCCGGCGGATGAGGATGTCATCCCGACGCTGTTACGCAATCCCAAGTGGGTAGAACTCATTAGTCCTGTATTTAAGGTTGTTGAAATTATTCCGGGCTATAGAGAATTTGATGTGAGTTTGGTGTTCTTAATATTTTTTACATTGTTTTTTGGTATTCTGATCGGCGATGCGGCCTATGGGTTAATTTTTGCGCTGGGAACGCTGGTTGTTCAGAAAAAGTTCGGCGCGGCAATTTCGGATAAGCGGCCGTTTATATTGATGTATTTATTAACCGGATTTACATTTATTTGGGGGGTGTTGACCGGGACCTTTTTTGGCCAGCAATGGCTCCCATCCTCTATTGAGCCGCTGGTGCCCTGGCTGAATGATTTTGAAAATATGCAGTTGCTATGCTTTACAATTGCGTTGGTGCATTTATCCATCGCAAAAATCTGGAGCATTGTACGAAAAATGCCGTCGATAACATTTTTATCCGATGTCGGCTGGCTGCTCATTATCTGGGGGATGTTTTTTGTTGCCAACATGTTTGTTCTCGGGTTTGCCTTGCCGTCATTTGTCCTGCCGTTATTCTATATCGGAATCCCGCTGGCTTTTGTGTTTATGGTTGAGCCCAAAAAATTACTGAGTGTTGCGGGAGAGCAAACGGTGCCGTTTATTTTAGGCGTTGTCGGGGCCGGGACAGATATTGTATCTTACATTCGACTCTTTGCCGTCGGGTTGGCCACTGTTGCGGTGGCTGATGCGACCAATTCCATGGCGGGTGGACTGCCGTTGCCGTTTATGATTCTTGTCCTGGTAATCGGGCATAGTCTCAATCTTGTATTGGCGGCGATGGCCATTCTGGTTCACGCCATCCGGTTGAATGTACTTGAATTTTCCGGGCAACTGGGGATGGAATGGAGCGGAGCAGCGTATACCCCATTTAAAACAAATAATCATGAACACTGAAGCATTGTCGGTCTCTCTGAGGGACAGACCGGAGGATCGCTTTAATACGAAGAAAAATTATTGCTGATTTGTTGAGAAGGATTCGTTAAACAAAAGGGAGGAGCAAGATGGATGGATTAATGTGGTTTGAAGATTTCGGTGTTGCGGCGTGTTTATCGTTGGCGGCGGTCGGATCTGCGCTGGGAACAGGAACGGCGGCTTTGGGTGCCATGGGAGCCTGGAAGAAAGCATTTTCTCAAAATAAGACAGCGCCGTTTTTGCTGATCGTCTTCGTTGGGTTTCCGTTATCACAGACGATTTACGGGATGATTTTGATGAATAAAATTGCCGAAGCAGCAGCGGCAGGACATCCCTTGCTGGGGTTTGGTCTGTTAGGCGGGCTGGGGATGGGGGCATCGGCCATGATGCAGGGCCAGGCAGCCGCGGGCGCCTGTGACGCGTTGGCAGAGACAGGGAAAGGGACAACCAATTATATTATTGCCCTGGGGATTATTGAGACCGTCGCGCTTTTTGTCATGGCCTTTTTGATGGGCAAAGTTGCTGCGTTTATTTAGAGCAGACTAAAGCGAAAAGCGTAGAGAAAAGAGTCATTGCCGGGCGATAAGATTTTCAATTTTGGAATTTGGAAAAAATGGACAAAAAAAGGGGGGACCATGAAAAAACCGTCGCGCGGGGTAGTGTTTTTTGGGTGTTTGTTTATTGGATCAGGCTTGGTTTCTATTACAAGATTCTCGTTGATTGTTTCTTTTGTACTATCGGGGGATAAGATAGGACTTCTTTATAGTATTTATACCATTTTTTCTTTTATAGTTTTTATTCTCCAAATAATTTGTGGTGTTTTGCTTTTTCAATTAAAAAAGATTGCTCCTGTTCTTGCAATTATATTAGCAATTTCAGGCATTCTTCTGGCTGTCTTTTTTTCGGTTAATCTTAATTATATTGGAAGCGGTTTGAGGGAAAGCCTGATGTATAGTGAACTTTTGACAGAAGATCAGCATGCAACGAAGGCAGGGTTCGAGGGCTTGGTGAGGTTTCTTAATATATACGTATATGGATCGGTAGTGTGGGCTCTCATTATTAATTCGATAATTATTTATTTTTTCAGAAAACCGGAAGTTAAACAGCAGTTTGAGGCTTCTGCATAACAGTTGTTCCATAGATCTAAAAAACGCGAAGCGTTTTTTAAGAGCATTAAAGGACACAAAGACACAGGGACACAAAAGGCAGAGTCAAGATAATAGAGAAGAGATTATAGGGGAGAGAGTGCTTGGTGGGTTTAGGGTTTATAAGTTTATGGGTTCAGGAAGGACCATAAACTCTCTAAACGTTTGATTGTTTGGTTCAGTTTTTGATCTCTCTTGTGTCATGTGTCATGCAGCTTGTGACTTTACAAAATTAACAAACGATTTTTGTGGCTTTGTGTCCTTGTGCTCATGTGTCTTGTCAGTTCGGGCTCTATAATATTATGAAAAATCTATTCCCCTTTTTTCTCTTAGCTCTCTTCTTGATGTCAACAGCTCACGCCGCGCCGGTGTGGGGTCCGATCATGCCTGCGGCCGGCAAGATTCACGCCGGACTGCAGACGCACAGCGTGCTGGACAACAAGCTCGAAGGGATTCACGGCGAGGATCAAAGCCTGCGGCAGTTTGTCGAGTTGTCTTACGGGCTGAGCGACCGGGTGTCCATTGATTTAAAGGCAGGCATCGGAAATATCCGGTATTATCCGGATAGCGGAAGCAAACTGGTCTATAATTCCGGATTTGCCGGCGGGTATGGATTTCGCGTCAAGGCGTATGACAAGGACAGGCTTCGCGTGGTGGCGGGGTTTCAGCATATCAGTGTGCATCCGCGGGCGGATTTTGACGGGCCGGTAAAATATGAGGCGATCCTGGATGACTGGGAGGCAAACGTGATAGCCGGGTATCGGTGGGGACGCGTGATGCCCTACGCCGGCATCAAGGCCGGGCGCCGGGATTATACCTATTGGGTGGATGATCATGACCGCAACCGTGTCAAATCCGACGCGGGGCATGTGGTCGGATTAGTGCTGGGCATGGATATCGCGGTGCATGAGGATGTCTGGATCAATCTTGAGGCCCAGATGCTTGATGCCACCGCCGTGGCGGCAGGGGTGCGGTTTGAGTTTTAACAAGTCTCATGTCTCAAGTCTCAGGTTTCAAGAGATCTGTAAAATATTCAGGTGGTGTTGACACATTTGAATCAAAAAAATCCGAATCAGCTAATGTCGTCCTTGGTTTTCGCAGGGTCCGACCGCCCTGCCGGCAGCGCGTAAAGAGCGATTCAGTGACTCAAAATAGATGTTGCCAAAAGTTGAAAGTTCTTTATCAAAAGATTGAGGTTTTTGCGTTGGGCCCTGCATGGTCGGACTCATGGCGCAGGGTTTTTATAGCAACATGAATTATGAATCAACGAAACCGATTTTAAAATTCCCGGGTGCCATTTTTTATGAGGCAATTCGCCCGGTTTTTAGGGAGTCTTTTCTTTTGGCGAAATTTGATTTACAATAAAGACGTCGCAAGAGGCATGAAGAAATCTGCAGGAATTTGCGCAGGGAGGACGTCATGCTGAAGACCCGTATTAAAGCCCGCTCGCCCAGTGTATTATCACCGTCATCACAAGCGACGATGTCCCGTATGTTTCATAGAGCCTTGACTCACAGCGTTGATTCGCATGAGGTCGAGGCTCTTTTGGCATCGGCCGGAGTTGTAATCAACGGGTCCCGTCCCTGGGATCCGGTTCTTCATAATCATCATTTTTTTCATCGTGTGTTGCGTCATGGATCGCTGGGGCTGGGGGAGTCCTATATGGAAGGGTGGTGGGATTGTGGGGCTCTGGATCAGTTTTTTGAACGCTTGATCCGGTATCAGATCCCCCGCAAGATTCCTCTGTATCCGTCATTTTTTCTGGATCTTGTAGTATCGGATCTTGTGAACCGTCAGGCGGCCTCGCGCGCATTTTTGATCGGGCGCCATTATGATTTGGGGAATGATTTTTTTGCCATGATGCTGGATCGCCGGATGATCTATTCTTGCGGTTATTGGCGTCATGCGGATTCTTTGGAACAGGCTCAGGATGACAAGCTGGATTTGATCTGCCGCAAACTGAATCTCAAGGCTGGAGAGCGTTTGCTGGATATCGGCTGCGGTTGGGGCGGCTTGTTGAAATTTGCGGCCCGGCGTTATGGGGTGTCAGGTGTGGGGATTACTGTATCCCGGGCGCAGGCCGAGGCGGCGCGTCAGACATGCAAGGGGCTCCCGGTTGAAATTTATCTTGCCGATTATCGGGAATTGCGGTCGGCCTTTGACAAGATTGTTTCGGTGGGGATGTTTGAACATGTCGGCCAGAAGAATTACCGGACGTATATAGAGATCATTCAACGGTGTCTGCGTGATGACGGTCTGTGTTTGTTGCATACGATCGGTTCGCGTGTCCGGGGTTACGGATTTGATCCGTGGATCAATCGTTATATTTTCCCGGATGCCCGGATTCCGTCGGTGCCCGAGATTGTCCGGGCCTGCCGAGGGCTGTTGACGATCCGGGATTGGCATCAGTGGAACGAGGATTATGACCGCACCCTGATGGCGTGGCATGAGCGTTTTTTGCAAGGATGGCCGGATTTGGCCGGACGATATGATCGGACATTTTTCCGGATGTGGCGTTATTATTTATTGAGCTGCGCGGCGTCGTTTCGAGCCGGTCAGAATTGCGTCTGGCAGATTGTTTTTTCCAAAGGAGGTCTCCCGGACGGCTATCAGCCCGTTCGTTGAGAAGCGGGTCTCTTGAGGTGATTCGCTTTGTGACAACGGCGGGATTTCCATCGTGTCAATGCTGTCAGCAGAAAGGAGGCCGTGATGCGTTATCGTCTTTTGATGTTTTTGGTGGGGTTCTTCCTCGTGCTGTGCCGGACCGGCACGGCCGGAGCCGAAGAACCGGTTTATCTGTATCAGGAGAATTATTTTCAGTGGTTTCATGCCAGCGGCTGGATGGGAGATATTCAGGACCTGTTTCTCAACTCCGCGTCCACGGAGAATCCCTATCAGGGTTCGACCTGCGTCAAAATTGCCTATACGCCGAGTCATCCGTATGCCTCGGTCTGGGCCGGGATTTATTGGCAGTATCCCGTCAATAATTGGGGAGAGCGGGAGGGCCGTTCTGTTTTGAACGGAGCCCGGACCCTGCGCTTTTATGCCCGGGGGGCCAGGGGGGGTGAGGTGATTCAGGTCAAGGTTGGAGGCATGATGAATGGAGAGTATTCGGATTCCGACAAGGTGGAGGAGACGTTTCAGTTGACGGATGAATGGAAAGAGTATCGCATGACCTTGTTCGGAGCGGATTTGTCGCACATTATCGGGGGATTTGCAGTGGTCTTCGCGCGCATGGATAATCCGGAAGGGGCGACGGTTTATCTGGATGAGATTGTTTATGAAAAATGAGGAGCTTGGGGAAGCGGGGCTGGGGGAGGATATGATGAAAACACTTCTGGTGGAAGGCGGCCCGCGTTCGACGTTTGCCTTTTTTGATGAGGTTCAGCGGATCGCGCGGGTGCAGGGATGGCTCAGGGACCGGCACCGGGAGCATGAATGCCTGATGCGTAATCACGCGGCCGGGGACTATGCGACGATTGAACTCTGTTTGATTCCTCCGGACGGTCCGCGCGGGCGGGTCTTCTTTGTCTTGCAGGAGTCGGGTGATATGACCGTGACGCATATTGAACCGATGGAAAGTTCTGGCAATGCCCGGTCTGTTTATGATAAACTCCTTTATAAATTTTATCAGACGGTTGTTTGTCCGGCCTCGTCCTGCACGGGGGTGTCTGTTTCTTACGGCGAAAGCGCGCGGTGCTGAGCCGGTGAGGCTTAACAAATATATTGATCATCAGGAAAAGGAGTCAGCATGTTTTTTCAGGGGATTTGTTTAAAGCGGTTTGCCGGGATCGTTATGGTGTCGGGTGTTTTATGCACAGGGGCGGTCTCTTCGGCCGCCGCAGAGGTAGAAATCGGCATTGCGGCCTTTGATGATCCCACAACACAGGATGATTTAGGTCCTCTGCCCACGGCTCAGCAGATTCTGGATTTTGAGGCCGATTTAGGTCAGAATTTGGATACGGTCGGATGGTATATGGGGTTCAGTGATGCGGTGGATCCTGCGGAGCGTCCGGACTTCCCGTTAGCAGAATTGGTGAATCAGGTTCAATATTGCCGGGGCACCGGAATCAATAGCGGCATTGTTCCCATGTTGACCTGGGAGCCCTGGGGAACGGCTCTGGAGTCCATCAGCGCAGGAGATTCGCTGATGATGGATTATGTGACGGCGTTTGCGCAGGATATGGCGGCCTACGGTGAGACGATTCGGATTCGATTCGGACATGAGATGATTTCATCGGATCCGTATTCGTCCGCAGATAACTGGTATCCCTGGCAGGATAAACCCGGGGTTTATGTTTCGGCGTATCAGACGGTTTATAATATTTTTCAGACTGTGGGTGCAACAAATGTGGAGTTTGTCTGGAATATTAATAACTATCCGTCTGATGTGTCGATATTGGAGGCGTATTTCCCGGGGCAGGATTATGTGGATTGGGTCGGGATTGATGGTTATAATCGGGGCTCTCTGGTGAAATCAGGACAGAATTTTGATGATGTTTTTTATAATGTGTATCATGCGATTGTTGATAACCCCGGGATTTTTGGGGATCATCCGATTATGATCGGGGAAACGGCCACCGGGAATGATACCGGAATCTGGCTGGGAGACCGCTATATGACCAAGGCCGAATGGATTGAATATATGTTCGCCCGGATCAGCAGCGGGGATTATGATGACATTGAGGCGTTTTATTGGTTTGATCAGAATAAAGAGCGGGACTGGCGTTTAGAGTCTTCTTCGGAGAGTTGGGCGGCTTTTCAGACTGCGATGAGCGGTGAGTATTTCTCTTCGGGTTCTTCGGTGGTTCCGGAACCGGCGACCCTGGCTTTATTGGGTCTGGGATTGACCGGTCTGGCCCTGCGCCGGCGCCGATAACGATTATTTTCCAATGAATGTGTGGGTTTCAGGCCGAAGCAAGGAGAGTCCGGCGGCGGCCGGTGAAAGGATTCTTTATATGGATGCATTCTCGGCAACAACGGTGTATCAATGGGCGGTGTTGCCGTTTTTGATTTTTCTCGCCCGGATCTGTGATGTCTCCATGGATACGGTGCGTATTATGCTGCTTCATCGCAACAAAAAGTCTCTGGCTCCTCTAATCGGTTTTTTTCAGATTTTGATTTGGCTGATGGCATTTCGTCAAATTATTATTCATCTCTATAATCCTCTCTGTTATATCGGCTTTGCCGGCGGGTTTGCTACAGGGACCTATGTCGGGATGCTGATCGAAGAGAAACTGGCGATCGGATTTCAGGTATTGCGGATTATTACGCGTAAGGATGCCGCGGCCTTGATCGCAACGCTCCGGGATCACGGTTACGGGGTGACCAGTGTGCAGGGATCCGGTGCCGGTGGACAGGTGGACATTGTTTATACGATTGTCCGCCGGGCGGAGATCCCGAAGTTGATCGCCAGGGTGCAGGAATTTAATCCGTTGGCTTTTTATACGATTGAAGATATTCGTGGAATCAGCGAAAATGGCGTCGCTTTAATGAAATCAGATTCGCGTCAGCGACGGAGGATTTGACTATGAAGACATACCGCACCAAACAATCCGACAAGGCCGGTCAGGCGCCGGGAACATTGGTGTATATCGGAGATAGTATTCCGCAGAAGACCGAAATATCTTTGATTGCTTATAACGCGGATCAATATGCGAAAAAAGAGGCTCTTTTGATTGAAGAGTGTGTGGCGATGAGGGTTCAGGATCAGATCGTCTGGATTAATCTTAACGGTCTTTATGATGTCGAGACGCTGCGCCTGCTGGATCAGCATTTTGGGATTCATCCGCTGGTGCTGGAAGATATTCTTAATACCGAACAGCGCCCCAAGGTGGAGTATTTTGATAATTATATCTTTGTTGTTTTGAAAATGTTGTATCTGTCCCCGGAGGATAACAGTACTATTTCCGAGCAGATCAGTCTGATTATCGGAGAAAATTATTGTATTTCTTTTCAGGAGCGGCCCGGGGATGTTTTCGATCCGGTTCGCAACCGCATCCAGGACAATAAAGCCCGGATTCGTAAAATGGGCAGTGATTATCTGGCCTATGCGCTGTTGGATGCGATTGTCGATAATTATTATCAGGTGATGGAGAACTTTGCCGACCGGATTGAGGATCTGGAAGAGCAGTTAATGGAGGGAGGCGATGGGACGCTGGCGTGCGAGATTCACCGGTTTAAACGGGCCATGATTGACCTGCGCAAGCAGATCTGGCCGCTGAGGGAGGTGGTCGGCCGGTTGCAGAGGGACGAGTCGCCCTTGATCGGTAAGGATACAGAGGTTTATTTCCGGGATGTTTATGATCATATTATCCAGGTTATGGATAATGTGGAGACCTTCCGGGATATGCTTTCAGGACTGCATGATATGTATTTGTCTTCAGCCAGTAACCGCATGAATGAAATTATGAAGGTTTTGACGATTTTTGCGGCGATTTTTATTCCTTTAACCTTTATTGCCGGAATCTATGGGATGAATTTTGAATATATGCCCGAGCTTCACTGTCCATGGGGATATTTTGCGGCTTTGGGAGTTATGGGAGCTGTAGCGCTGGCTATGATTTCCTATTTTAAGAAAAAACATTGGTTTTGATGGGGGTTCTTGTTTAAGGAGCGGATCTTTCCTTATATAATATTCTGAGTTGTTGAAAAATAACGACTTCTGTTTCAACACGAAACCAGAACGCCGGCAATCATGTTCAGGTTTCGTGTTGTTTTTTTTCAACAGCTGAAAGAGACGTCCAAATATAGGCAGGGTGAATTTGGCTTAAAAATTCAAATATTATTGAAAAAAACGAGAAAACAATCCCATTTTTTTGTTTATTTGTTGATTCTATGCTATTGGCATGTTTCTTGCTGTATTAAAAGTGTTCTTGAAAAGGCTCTTTGACTTAACTGCGCTACATTATAATAAATGCAGATGGATATAGATTGAGTAAATCATCAAGTAGCAGAATTATCGATCAAAGGAGAATCGAAATAAAATTTTGTGAAATATTTCTAATTTAAAAATCCTTTATTAAAGGAAAGGGGAAACGTATGAAAACAAAAATTTTAATGACAGTCTTTGCTTTGATCCTGGGGATCAGCATGGCCGGCAGCGCTTCTGCGGCATCTTTCGCGGATGTTGCGTTCGTTATCGACCAGTCCGGAAGTATGGGGGGAGAGTTCGCGTGGCTGGGAAGCAGTATTTCGACCATCAATACGGCTATTACAAATGCCGGAATTACAGCGCGTTATGGTGTGGCCGGTTATGAAGATACTGCCGGAACAGAATATGGTGGTAATGCTTGGGTGGATTTGACCACTAATATTAATAGCGTTGTTTCTGAGGTCAATAGTGCTAGTACTTATGGTGGAACAGAATATGGCTATCATGCTGTCGAATGGGCTGCCAATAATTTTTCCTGGAACGGCGGCAACTATGCTAAAGTCATGGTTCTGATCACGGACGAAGACCCGGATGATTACTACAGCTATGGTAGTGGTGCAAATGGTGAAGACGACATCGCAGCGCTTGTTGCGGCTAATGACATTCTGTTGAACGTCATTACGTCCACCGGCCTGTATTCCTATTGGGATGGGGTGGTTTATGATCAGAGTGATCCGAACTATGCGGGTCTTTTCGATCTTGATTCTCTGAGAACTGATGCGGCAGGATTTACGGCTGACTTTACTGCAGCCAAGATCAAAGAAATTCAGGAGTTTGATCCGAATGTTCCGGAACCGGCCACAATGGCAATGTTCGGAATCGGGTTGACCGGGATGGCCTTGCGCCGTCGCCGTCGCAGCTAATTGCAGCAATGGTTGGATTATAAAAAGCAGGCACCCTTTAAAAAGGGTGCCTGCTTTTTTATAAAGACACAAAGACACAAAGTCACAAGAGCACAAAGACACAAGGATGCAGGGGCTATTTTTAGTGCACCAGAGCCTGCGAACCCGATAGCCCGAGATATGAAAAACCGATCGCACTTTGATTTTGATATGTTTCAGGCTTTAAGACTCCAACATGTCAGGGCTTTAGAAAAATTTTCGGCCATTTTTTTCTTTCTGTGCCATTTGGTCTAGGGCGTGTCGTCAATTAGCTCAAACTGTTTAAAATGCATCTTTTTTACCATGATTGCGTTGCTTCGGCTTGAATTAGCTTTGCTAGTCCTGCGCCTC
>JGI10211J34971_10000272_pt1 | contig 41071 bp, 57 predicted proteins | sample Etolagsediment_FD_34971 | JGI IMG/M metagenome (IMG submission 34971)
TTAACTTCTGATTTGAAAACCATGTCAGCTTCCCCGTTCTTTGGTGAAGGCAGCAAACATGAGCCTGCATTTGTGGCGGGCTCTTAAAGTGCGGAGCCATAAGCTCACGCAAAGGATCGAAGTTAAAAACCCCTTTCCACGGCTTAAGGTGAAGCCTGAAAACATCAGTGCGGCCTTTAATTTGATGCCATAAATTCCACGCTTCTTCGGCTCCGACTTGAGCTGACATGGCCGAGACAAAAGCCCCTGAGCTGATCCCGTATTGAACCGGGTTCTTTATATCAAGTTGCCTGAGTCCTGCCATTTGAATGGCCCCGAGGGCTGCGCATCCTATGTTAACAATTGCTGTCATGATTTCACCTTATATAATAATCAGGAAGTTCTTTGAATTGCTCTATCAGCTCTTTTCTGACTGCCTCTAACGTTTTGAGGTCCATCGCCAAATTTTCATATTTTATGGCGTCCCTAAGCCAGCAGCTAAAATCCCATAGAGAGGATTTGACGTCAAAAGCGTTAAGCAATATTTCAGCTTCTTCTTTCTCGCTCGTTTCAAAAGTGTATTTCATGTCAGCCTCACCTTGCTTTTGTCTCTTTTACAGTAAAATGTAAGCTGTAAGGGTCATATTATGTCTCAGTTCACTCTTGTCTTTGGATCAGTGGTTAAACATCTGATTCTCAGCCTAATAGTAATTGACCTGTTTAATGGTATATTTAGGTCAGATTCTCACTGTAATGGTACGTTAAAGAGTATAGTTAGCCATTGTCAGCCTGTTCTTTGTCTTGGCATGTACAGCAATTCCTACATGAATAACACTCGCTGCAAAGCTCTTTAAAAAAGTCTGAGCACATTTCACACTCACCATATCCTCCGGCGGGCATTTCCTCAAACATCGTCTACCTTCACATTCTTGGAGCGTAATGCTGCTAGGCATATCGCCATTGGTGCTGTGTCTGCTTCAACCTGTATGCCTGATGGTAGCCTTGGAATAACCACAACAAAGCCTTTCTTATCATTGCAGTGTATGCACATGTATTCCCCGAACTTCTCAACCACACTGAAGGCCGCTTCAATCGAGGTGCTGTATGCTGGTAAAGGAATGCAATGATCATTTTTTATCCGCATCAAGTAGGGATCATCCCCATCTTTGGTGCATGAGCTTGCATTCAAAACTTCTTTTTCCATCACATGCTCCGCAATGAGGCTGTCTATTTTTCGGCTTTCCATCTTGCCTCCGCCATATTTTTGTAGTGCTCTTTATCTCTCTTCATATTGTGTTTCCTTGAGTGCTCTCCAAAAGACATAAGCTCTAGGTTTTCTATCCTGTTGTCGGTTTTATTGTGGTTTATGTGGTGTATCAAGTGGCCATCGGGTATGACTCCATTGTGATGTTCCCAGACATCTCTGTGCATCTTCCTATGTCCACGTTTGTCATTTCTTATCATGTATCCATTGTTGTCTACTGAGTATCTGAGGCCGTTAAATATCTGTTCATCCCTAGACCTTGAAGCAACTTGACTGCAACTCTCGGAACAATATTTCATTTGCCCACGGTTGATGTAGCAGCTTCTTGCATTGAATATTTGACCACATTGGCCGCACTCAACATCTGACCAAGCTGACTTTTTCGCACACTCAGCAGAGCAGTGATGTACGTTCCTTGGAGGTACTGGCTTACCGCATTGTTTGCAGCTATTCATCAATTGCCCTCGGCGTTTTCATTCCTGTAATTTCTCCATACGAAAAATAAATTGATAAGGTTAATCAAAAGCAGAGAACAGTTAGCTATCAGGAAGAGTACATTTACATCGAGTTTCATTCTCCCCCCGCTTCTTGCTTCAACAACTCAACATGCAATTCTGGAGTGCTTGGGTAGGGAAGATCACAGTCGATAACAAGGTCTAATACCTTGTAGGTATCTCCTCCTTTAAATCTAATTTTGCTGCCGATGGGTACTGTGCCAACGTCAAACTCTTTGGAAAGAAATTTTCGGATTAGATTCCCTTCGGTGTCCACTTCGATAAATCTATGTTTCATTCTCCCCCCTCGTTTGCTGCATTCATTCATGCCAGTTGTCCTTATCGTAAGCTGGTGGACAATTTTGGTTCTCCGCACTCGGCGCTTCAAGCTTGTACATCTCGCACTTAAAATAAGGGTTGATATACGTAATCGTGGCTGTCATCGTAGCCTCAATCATTCTCCCCCTCCTTCGTTTGCTTGTAGGCTTCTAGGGCTTCGTAGTGCTTTGCCCATGCGCTAACTTCCTCATTTGATAAGGTCGCACCACAAGGTAAAAACTCTTGGAGCTTCTCCCCAGCGGAAACAACCCGCCTTGCTGCTTTAAGTTCTTTGTTCAGCCTGTCAATGCAGTCTTGTACTTCCTTGTGGTTCTCATCGCTGCAATCATCACAGATAGTCTCAACAAAGCTTGAAAATTCTTTATCGCATTGTTCGCATATTCTATCTAAGTCACTCATTCCCCACGCTCCGCTTGCTTCACATTCTCATACCTTTCTTCATTTAACAGCCAGTACAGTTCTGAATTTTCTTTGGTCAAATTTTCATTGTCATGCTCAAGCTTTTCCAACCTGCCAAGCAATTCTAGGATTGTTTCCACTGGTATATGTTCACCCGTTCGTATGCTGTAACAAGTCAGGTGTTCATCGGCCAACTCTCTCAGCTTCTTAGTGTCAATCATCATTCCCCCTTGTCAGCCAACTAGGTTTTATATTTTTGCACCACCTAGTCTATCTTTATGTAGTAATCAAAATCATCAAAATCTACGCAATCAAAGTATTCCCAATCCTCACCGACCAAATGTGTAAAGCTTATTTCATCATCATCGGCTCTAACTCTAATTGTGTAAAACTCCCAATCGGATTTATTACATATCGCAACTAGATATCTATCACCGTCATAGAAATAGTTTGGATGATCCTTTGCATGTTTCAAGTGTAGTTTTTCTGGTATTTCTTTATTCATTCCTGTTTTTCTTTTTCATTATTTTGATGCAACGTTTGCAATTAACCTTATTATTGTCATCACTAACGAAAGTAACCCTGTGTGACCACCGGCCATCAACTGAGCATAGAGCTTCTGACAAAAATGATTTTGCATATCTTCTTTTTTCTTTCGGTTCTATACATTTATGTATTTTGTATTCATACATAGTTAACCCCTCCCAAATCTCACTCATTCCGCGCCTTATTGAATATTTCCTTTGAAGATAGCTTCATTCTCAAAGCATGATATAGCCTCATTCATCCAAACTTCGATTTCGTACCAATTATAATCATCATAAAACCATGAATTTTTCGCATACTTTGGATACCAAACGTCTATATAATATTTGCGACAAGTATCGTCACCAAATTCCTGTGCCATCGCTTGTAAATCACATACGCACTCAATCGCATTCTCCCTGTCCCACTTTCCTAAATCACCTCGCTTGAACATTTCAGGGTGATGGTTCTCACTCGCATGATGGTGCTCAATAGCTAAATCAACTAGACCTTTAACCCCATTGGGATATTTATAGTCCATATTGCCTTTTACTTTTTTCTGATGGTAGTACTCAGTCAACTCGATGTATGGTTCAAATTGTTCAATGCTAAACTTAGATCTATCGTGATTCATAACATTGTGCATTAATTTTCGACACTCATTTGGAGTTAATTTCAACCTATCTCTATAGCGAGTAACTAATATAAGCATGTTATTCTGGACACGGTGAACGTGTCTTAATGTTCTGATAAAATATCTATCTAATTTCTCACTCATCCCACCACCTTTGGTTGTTCTTATTCTCAGAATACTCTTCTATTTTGCAGATTGCTGCCTATAAGCGGCTGATAACCCCTGCCAGGTAGCCAATAAACATCATCACAAATGAGAGGGCATAGACAAACAGTTTGGCTCGGAATTCGTTATAAAACTTCATGAGTCACACTCTTCTATCTCTTGTTCAGCCTGGACGCACAACAAACTACACTCTATCTCTCATTCGGGCTCTTTCTTCTTAAAAAGGTCCATGAACTTCCCGGCGAAAACCCGCACGATTCTGGGAGAATATACGTTGATAATGATTTTAGTTTTAACCACCTCAATTAAAGGTGGTTTTATCTTCTCCAACAAGGATTCTAAGTCTTTCAATTTCTTTCCTCATTCTTTCTATTTCAGCAGCCAGCCCGATCATATAAACCCCATCTCTGCGGGTTATAGAGGGAGCGCTAGCAAGCTCCCGGATTCTTGAGATGTCTACAGAGAGCTTCGATTTGTTCTCTGTTTGTTGTGATTTTGACATATATCACCATTAGTAAAATGAGGGGCAGAAATAAGACTGCCCCGATGTTGAGTTTAATCCAGTTCCATGTTGTTACGTCCATTTAAATCCTCTTAGAATGGGATGTCACTTAGGCTTGGCACATCGTCGCTTTTGAGCCCGCCGTCAACAGTTGTCGTTGTGCCGTGTCCTCCGCCAATGCTGTTATCAGCGGGTTCTTTGGCAACGAAGACAAATGTGACTTTGTTCTTGGTTTTGTCGTTATAAGTATCGCGGCCAACATTGATGTCAAAGCATGTTCCCATTGTCTTAGCTAAGAAATCATCAGATGATCCGAAGCTAAAATCATCGTTTCCAGTTGCTGCCATGATCGACTTGATCCTTGAATGACCGAAGCTCGTTGCCTTTTCATTTGAATGCTGAAGCCAGGGAGAATCCCACAATTTGCGGCCCTTGAATTTTCCCTCAGTTACCGTCAAGGTCACATTAAGCCTTGTATCTCCCTTGTCGTTGTCTTTCATCTCTGCATTTGTGACTTCGACTTCGTACTTGCCATCTGGCAAGAGTTCATAACTTTGCTCTTCTTTCGCTTCACCTACGTTAAACATCATTTTCTCCCTTCAATTAGTTCAAATAGTTTTTTTCCATCAAACGGCATGGTAGCCGGAAGATTAAATCTGTTCTTGGCAACAATGGTCGGGGTTTCTTCGCAGTGAAGAACCCGCTTGCCAGATCCGATGGCCCTCTTCTTGTCCATGGACCCCTTGCGGTCAACAAGGCTAACCTCATGGCGAGCGAAAAGAACAAAGTCCATTTTGCCAGTGACGAACCCGACAGCTTTCTTGTTGAGGCTAACGTTGAAGCGGTCATAATTCTCAGAAGTCGGATCTTCATACTTCTGGCTTGTCTCATGGCCAAGAAGAAGCACGTTCTTGCCACTGCTATTGAGAAGATCGAAGATCTTTATAAGATCCCGCCATTCTCCAATCAGGTACTCGTAGCCCTTGCCGTAGGGAATATCGAGAACAGAGAAGTGTTTGTCCGGGTTCTTGTTATCAGGGTCTAACATATGGCGAATAAGTATCATCTCGACTTCTTGGGCAGTATCAAGAACCACCGTCTCAAAGTCTGACTTCAAGAAATATCTCAGGGCTGATACTATTTGTTCCTTGGTCTTAAATGTTCCCTTAAGACGGGCAACATCAAGCTCGGAGCTTCCAGCCTCAAGGTCGATATATAGGGGATTAGCTGCAAATGAAGCCGCTGTTGTCTTGCCAATGCCAGGGACGCCGTAAATGAGCCCCTTCCAAGGTTTCTTAACTTTTCCGCTTTCAACTTCAAACATCTTGCTCCCTTTCGTAATCGTTAAGTTCCAAAGTAAAGTAATCACTGTTCGGCCAGTGTCCGGATTCCAAACAATTGGCATATTGGCGCATGTAAAACCTATTGAGTTTTATGTAGTGATCAATGAGCCCGTTATCGACCTCAACCACAGCCGTCTTATATGGAGCAGATTTGGCGACAAGGATAAAGAAGAAGTCGGGGCGATTGCCTGTTATCTGCTTAATACCGTCAGCATAAAAAGCCGCCTGGTGAGTGTAGCCGTATTTCCTTGAGTCATAAGCAAAGGCCCGACGAGAACATGTGTGAGTTGTCTTGAGATCATAAACATGGTGCGTCTCTGGCTGATATATATCCGAGCGTATTTTGCACTTAAGCCCGGTTTCTTTGTCGGTCCAGAACCATGATGCCTCGAAAACTGAGCCGTCAAGAGCCTCCCGAACTTCGTCGTTAGAATTAAGGGAATCGAAAGCGTTACTGGTGGAATCAAACTCCGACTCTAATAGCAAAATTTTTCCTTTGTTATTAGCCTCAAAAGCTTTGAACGCCTTCGATCCCCTTGTCTTGCCATCCCTGAAGACAGCAATATCGGATGTTTCATGAGCTGAATGCTCGACCATTGAGTGGACGGCTTTTCCCCAGGTGAAGGCCGTGGTCTCTTCCTGCGGGTTCTCAAATCTATAGCTCGGGCTAGCCTTGTAAGGCTCTTCCCGCATATCTTTAAGCTGAGATGACCGAAGCCCTTCGCGCTTTGCATACTCATCGTAGCTAATCATTTCATAGAACATGCTTTAACCCAAAATCTAGAAGTTGACGAACAGCCTCAGAGATCGTGACTTTTGACCTCTTGGCTACCTTTTCCAGCTCTTTCCTCTGATTCTTGGAAATCTTCAGATTGAGATGTTCTGTCTTTTGTTGTTGCTCAATAGCAATAATTTTCATATAAACCCCTCCATCGCCAAAGACAATACAGAGATAATATGAGGGTGTCAAGAGATGTATTACCTAAGTTATAAAGAACCTGGGAATTACCAAGCAAATCACCAGTTTGACGGATTTAAAGTCAGAGAAAATTCTAACATGGTTGATGTTGTCCTTGCCTGTCAAAACTACGTATGGAGCCCGATACGTTGGTGCTTTGGAGTCCGTAAGGCTGCGAAATTTCAAGGCGCAAGCCTTTGTGTGTTCGATTTTGATGAAGGCGTAAGTCTTGAAGAAGCCCGGGAGAATATTTTTGCCGATTGTCAGTTCGCTATTGCCACAACAAAGAGCCACCAGAAGGGGAAGGACGGCAAGCCCGCGTGTGACCGATTCCGGGTTTGCATCCCATTTGAGAGGGAGATAACAAGCCTTGATGATTATAAGTTCACCATGAAGCGCCTTGCTGATCGCTACGGGGCAGATCCAGCTTGTGTCGATGGAGCCCGGTTCTTTTGGCCCTTTGAGGGCTGTGAGTGGTGGACAAATGATGAAGGGCTAGATATGGACGTATTTAAAGCCCCGCCTAAGATTGAGACTGCTCCTGTAACATATCCAGCGGGTTCCTTGCCTTTCTGGGCTTCGTGGTTTCTTGAAAAGGGAGAACCATGCCGGGGTTCTTCTGGCCGAAACGATATGATTATGAGAATCTCAAGATGGACCAAGCAGCATGGTTGGGGGCGGGATGAGTTGAGAACCCGGGTTATGAGTGGGCAGTTTAGCAGGGAAGGTTTTCCTGATTCTGAAATAGATGAAATCATTAACAAAGTATGGAGGTAATGTTGAAGGCCAGTATTTTTACAAATAAGACAGGCAGCGGGTTTATCGATTATGACGTTTTGATCGAACACGCTGCAACGCTTTTTGAAGTCCATGACGTTGATTTGTTTTTCAGCCAGGACAAGCTTGTGGCACGATTTGATGACAAGAACTATAGCCTTACGAACCCGGGGCGGCTCGGGGCTTTTATGGAGCTTATGAGTATTGATTTTAAATGGTACGAAGGGGGCGACGTGACAAGGGAGGATCTTCTAGAAGGGCTGGCATTTATAGCGGCTGAAGAGATCGATAATGTTGGGCAATTATAAAACAAATCCCAGCGGGAAGACGCCGGGATTCTAAAGATAAATTGAAAGGTAAGGAATCCGAAAAAAGCACGATTAACCTACTAATTCCATGAGGAAAACATACTATTATGAGCGGAAAAAAGCCAGATTATATTGCTAATTTTGAAGTTGTGCAGGACGAAGATGGAAAAGATTTTACGGTTTTTGATAATTTGCCTAATTACGTAAATAAGTTGGTCAACATACTCTCCAAAAATGAATGCGATTTCTACAGAGTTGCGTCTCGGTTGATGATTGCCCGCAATGACTTTAAAAACAAAGAGACGATAAGAGTCAAGAGGATCGATAAAGCCTCAGAGCTTTATAGCTTCATGGGGACAATGGGGATTGTCAGTCAGTTTAAGCAAAACCAATTCTTCTCAAAGGAAGAAGCTTTTGCAGCCCTGAGAGATCTAGCTCCTGAGGTTGATTTTGAATCAGGAACCCCCCATCAGCCAAAGATTGACGGGGTTTATTATAGGCAATTCGAGATGATCAAATCCGAGGGGCTTGTTGATCGACTCATTCGCCTCTGGAACCCGTCCACGGAATATGATCATGCGCTTATGAAGGCCGCGATCGCCACGCCGTTCTGGGGCGGCAAACCCGGGGCTAGGCCGGCCATATTTATCACAACAGACATGAAAGAAGGGGGAGGTAGAGGGTATGGCAAAACAGAGCTTGTTAAAGTTGCCGCAGAACTGGCTGGAGGCATGTACTCGGGATGCAACATCTCAGACATTAAAGGACTAAGGCGTAGGATTCTTAATTCTCAAAACATGAGCCGAAGAGTTGTTCTTTTTGACAACATTAAAAAGTTCACAGTATCAAGCGGCGAACTTGAGGATGTTTTGACATCTAAAGAGATCGGCGGGCCAGAAGCTTTACATGTTGGAGACGGCTCGGTTCTTAACTATTTCACCTACTATTTCACGATCAATGGGGGCTCTTATAGCCCGGACCTTGCCAGCAGAGCGTTCATTATCGAAATCAAAAAAGCCTGCCACGGGCTAGATTATGACAAAATATTCAATGAGATATGTATTGAGAAAAGGCAACAGGTGGTTTTTGAAATAATCAACATGCTCAAAGAGAAGAGAACCCCTCACCCTTGGCATTGTCGGTTTAGGTCATGGCATGAAGACGTTCTCGAAAGGTTCGCGCCTCCAGAGTCAGCTCACCTGCTCAAACAAAGACAAAAAGATAAGAATGCAGAAGAAGGACAAGGGGAGGAGCTGGAAGAATGGCTCAATGATCACTTGGAACAATATAGCCCGCCCCTCACTTGGATGAAAAGAAGCAGGCTTGACACATCAAAACACTGCTTCTTTATACCGAAATCGATGATGTCAAAAATCCTTGAACAGAGCGGAATATACAGACCAAGGACCACAAAAGATGCGACAGTGTTCCTGAAAAACTTGAGATTACCAACGCTATTTGAGTACAGAATGAGCAACGCAAGGGGCTGGGCTAAAGTCCCGAGCGTTGATTTTAACCCCGAAATGGGCGGTCATTTAACGCCTAAAATCGTGCGCTTAATGACACATTATAACGGTTTTTCTGGTTTTGGGACAACTGAGGAATTTTTGATCAGAGATATATAATTATACAGTGATTAATTGAGGGGCAGATCATGACAGATACAGCGTCATTAAGAGTTGATGTGTCACTGAATGTGTCATCCAGTTTTTCCAGTGTTTTTAGTTATTTATATATATTAGTGACTAATATATAAATAAATATAGTAATAGAGATATATAAAATAAAAGGGTAATAAAGGTAATAAATATATAAATTATATAGGGAGCAATAGAGACATGCGTGTGTCAGGTCATTAAGCCCTGAATTTCTTCAAGCCTGCTCAATGTCGAGGCAATGAAATGCACCCTTGCCCTCACGGGTTCATCGGAGTAATCTTTTGGTAGCAATCACACATATCTCAGATATCCCCAGGGAAGGGGCGGGTTTGTTTCTAGGAGTCGATCCAGGCAAGAAGGGGGCGCTGGCTATTGTTGATGAGGATGGAAACATCATTAGCAAGGTCATGAAGCACCCAACGGCTATAGAGACATACTCTTGGCTAAGGATGGCCATTGAAAAACACCGGGTTCTTATGGCAGCGATCGAAAAACCGTTTGCCAAGTCTATGAACAAAGGTGTATTCACCTACCTTTCAGAATATGGCGAGCTAAGGATGGCCCTTAAGCTTGCCAATATACCATTTGTTGAAGTACACCCCAGCAAATGGACAAAGAAAATGCACAAAATATTGCCACAAGGCCGTGAGGGGTTCAAATCGGCAAAAGAAGCGAGTTTGGCATCTGCTCGCAAAATATGGCCTGATGAGTGTTGGAAGGCCACAGAACGCTCTAGAACGCCCTCAGATGGGCTTGTTGATGCAGCCCTTATAGCCGAGTGGTGTAGGAGGACACATGGCAGCAAATGCACCAGCACAAATTGCGAAAGATATGAGGAAGTTTCTTAGGGGGCTCAAGTACTGCCCAAAGACTGGCAATATTTATGGAGCTTGGGGAAGGCCAATAAGAGCAAAAGACAAAGACGGTTATATTATTTTCAGAAGAACTATTAACAAAAAATCTAAAAAAATATTTGCACACAGAGCAGCATTCGCCATCATGGGAGTTGATATACCAAAGGGGCATGTTGTTGATCATATAAACAGCATTAAAAATGACAACACATGGTCAAACTTGAGGATTTTGACTCACAGAGAAAATGTAAGTGAGCAATATTGGCACAGAGATGGAACAAAAGTGAAATATATAACATGGTCAAAATCAAGCAGAAAATATCGAGTTAAACACAAAAGAAACAAACACATAGCATATTGCGATAGCATTGAAGAGGCTAAAAAAATATTAGATGATTATCTTGCTGGAGATTGACAGCCTAGCGGGTTCATACGAAAATTAAGTATGGACAACATCGGTATAAATTTGATAATTTCACCTTTAGAATCAGCTATCCGTCAAAGATTGTTAGATTATTTTTTTTATTCAGACTTAGAGGATGAAGAAGAGTGCAAGCCGTGGCAAAGAAGCCCTCTAAAAAAGCTAAATCCTCAAAGAAATCTGACACCTACCCGCCATATCAAACTTCACAATTTGGCCGCCCGACGACTTATAAGCCTGAATATTGCGATTCGGTTATAGAACACCTTAGCACTGGAAAGAGCTTTGAAGGTTGGTGTGGTGTCAATATGGTCATGCCATCAACAGCTTATGCGTGGATGAAAAAATACCCAGACTTTCTAGAGGCTGTAAAATTAGGCAGATTGAGGGGCATGAATAATTGCGAAGATCAACTGCTTGGACATAGCAATGGTGACATCAAGGGCAACTTCAATGCCCTCCAATGGCTCATGAAAAATAGATTCTCTGAATACTGGCTTGATAAGATCGAGAAGGAAGTGACTCACAAAGTTAAGCCAGCCATCATTGAGAGACTCGACGGCTCAGAGATTGAGCTAGGAACTATTGAGGTTGAGGGCTCTGAGAATATACCGCTTATTGATTCTGGAGAGGATGAGTGACCTACATAATTGCCGAGATCGGCTCCAACTTCCATAATTATCACCACTGCATCCACAGCATTGAGCAAGCGGCTAATGTCGCCGATGCCGTGAAGTTTCAGCTCTTTGATGACAAGACTATGTACGGGTTCGAGACGGGCGATAACATTGGCAAGTTCTCAGTTGATCGGTCATGGATCCCTGAGCTTCATAAATGCGCGGAAGAGAACGGCATTGATTTCATGTGTAGCTTCTTCGATCCCCAGGACGCTAAAGCCTTTGGTGAATATGTAGATGCTCATAAAGTTGCATCAAGCGATATGCTCAATATTCCGTTATTCGATGAAATAATTAATCATGACAAGCCTATATTCTTGTCAACGGGCGGGCATAGGTATGAAGAAGTGCTGGCAATATGTGAATCCTTGCCCCTTGATCATATCGACTTGACCCTGATGTATTGTGAGTCAAGTTATCCAGCAAATAACACCGACCTATACAAGATCAATCTTCTTCAGCAAACAGGGCTGCCAGTCGGGCTCTCAGATCATTCAACAGAAATCTATTCGATCCCGATGATGGCAGTCCATTTGTTCCGGGTTCCCGTCATTGAGAAACATGCCAACTTCTGCGGTGTAACTGATAGGCCAGATGCTCCACACGCTCTTGACTTCAAACAGTTTGAGCGTATGAGTTCAGCTATCCGGGTTGTGGATGCTCACCTTAACGGCGATGAGTCGTTGTTTCACTTTGCGGATATCTTAAGCCCTGAAGAGGAGGCAATGAGGACTAATCACAACAGAAGGCTGACAGCCATCAAAAATATCAAAAAGGGTGATAAAATGGTTTACGGCGAGAACTACGGGTTCAATAGATATCGTGGAAATATGGATCATGTTCCGCTAGGATATGGTTACACAGAAGACATCGAGGGAACTGTATCCTTTCGCAGGTTTAAAAAAGGCGACCCTATAACATTGGAGAATGTATAATGGCTGACGGCAGCACCAAATCAACAGAATCAGCAAGAGCACATAACAATGACGCTTTGCCAGCAGTACGCTGGGGAACAATAACAAACAAGACAGGCATCACAAGTGCAGCGACAACAGTTGCCACTGTTGGTTCAAATACCAACATGGTCAGGCTATGCGTTCAGTCAGCCCCTGTATTTGTCGGCATCGGCAGTGCTCAGATAGCTGCATCAGGCTCAGGGGTTCTAATGCCCGCAGGTGTGCCTGAATATGTTGTTGTGAGTCCTGGTGATGTGATTAGCGCAATTGAAGGTGGCACTGAGTCGGGTTCTCTTTACGTGGCGGAATGTTAATATGTTTGGAATCGGAAGAATGGGCCGGGTAGCCAATCCCGCCGCAAGCGTTAACTCCAAGGCTCCCGACGAAATAGCAAACTTGCTTGCTTGGTGGGATCCTACAGACGTATCTGGAAATGACAACGATAAGGTTGCAAGTTGGGTTGATGGCCAGTCAAGTTATGATTTGATCATGACAACAGAAGGATATAAGCCAACTATTCAGCGCTCAGAGATTGGCAGCGGTGATGCCCTGAGTTTTGATAACACCAATGATTTTTTATATATCAATTCCACCACAAACATGGATTTTGATATTGATGATGCTTTCAGCTTCTTCTTTGTCTTTAAACCCAATGCGTCAAGATCAGCCCGGGTTTTCTATGCAGGCAAGGGAGCCCTTGATGTTTACGGCTGGCAATTGGTTAGCGGGGCATCAGGCAGCCGCAACAAGATGAGATTAGAGCTTGAAGACTTCACTGGTACTGAATCAATCGTTGTGGACAGTGCTGCCGACGTATGGAGTGACACGAGTGCTAGAACATTCGGGTTCACTTATAGCGGATCGGGCAGCGCTTCAGGCATCAAGATGTATGTTAACGGCTCTTTGATCTCCATGACCACAGTTACAGATGACAGCATTGACGGACTCACTAATGCCGAGATATTCAGGCTGGGCTCTTATTCAATCGCCAATCCTTGCAACGGGCTCTTTGGAGACGTGGCAGCATATACAGCGGAATTAACGTCGGCTGAAGTGGCATCTTTACATGCTTACTGGGCTGGCATTTACGGGATTTAAAATAGAACTCAAGTTCAAACCTCACTCGGAAAAACAAGAGCGGGTTATGTTCTCACGTAAGCCGATCATTATCCTTGCGTGTGGGATACAATTTGGAAAAACCCGTGTTGGTGCATGGCGAACTAAGATGTACATGCACAAGTTCACCGATCCAGAAGATACCTTCATCATCACAGCTCCAACATATAAAATCCTCCAACAAGCTACGCTCCCAGCATTCCTCAACATCATGAAGGGGCTGGGCAAAATGAATAAAGCCGATGCCTATTTCAAGATGAATAACGGCGGGACTTGCTACTTCAGGACGGCAACAGATCCCGATAGCGTTGTTGGTATAACAAATTGCCGCCACATATGGGGCGATGAAGCCGGGCTCTATCCGCTATACTTTCATGAGAACCTCCAGGCCAGGGCTGCATTTAAAAAAGCCCCGATATGCTACACAACATCTCCATATTCACTTAATTGGATTTATACGGACTACATTAGAAAGTGGCATCGCAATCCGAAGCTTGTTCCCGATGTTGAGCTTATTCAGGCAAGAAGTGATGAGAACCCGTACTTTCCTAAGGAAGAGTTTGAGCGCAAGAAAAGAACAATGGATCGCCGCCGTTTTAATATGGTGTTCGGCGGTGAATTCCACAAATTAGAGGGTCTTGTCTATGATATATTTGACGATAATAGTCATGTCACTGACCAGCATCGCACTTTTCTTGATGGCCGGGAGTTCTATATTTCTGGGGTTGATTGGGGCTATACACACCCAGCTGTCATTCTTACTTTCGCTGTTCACCCTCAGTGGGGCGTTTTTCTTGTGGATGAAGTATATTCAACTCACAAAACAATTGCGGATCTTGTGGAGGCAGGAAAACGAGTCAAGGCACAATACGGCGTCGAGAAGTTCATTTGTGACCCATCAAGCCCGGCGAATATCCTCGAATTCAACAAGGCAGGGCTAACAGCTCTGAAAGCTGATAACGATATTCGCTCTGGTGTCGATGCAATGTATGAGCTTATGCAGATGGGCATATTTAAGGTTGTTAAGCACCGGGCTCCTCATTTCCTTGATGAAGTCTCAATCTATCATTATCCGCAGAATACCAATGTCACGCCGGATAAAGACCTCAAGGATCAACTGCCAGTTAAGCAACATGATCATGCGATGGACGCGGCGAGATATGTATGCTTAAATCTCAAGCTGACTAAGATGGGACTTAAAAGAGCTTCTATCGTTCCCGGCATGAGTGAGATAGACCACCGGGTTCATGCAGCCGATCAAGCCCTGAAAAGCAATTTAGATACTGATGTTTACGATTGGTGAGGTTGATAATGCCCTTTTATCCTTATGAATGCCACAATTGCTCTCACAGCTATGAAGTTGTAAAATCAGTGGCAGAGATTAACACAGAAGAAAAATGTCCCAAATGCAACCATGTGACGAAACGAACCATTGCGAAACAACAATCTATCGATAAAAACGCTGCCTCTGACTGGAATAGAAAAGAATTCAATCCAGGCTTAGGTGGTGCTTTTACTCCCAGAGAAGCCCGAAAAGAAGCCAAAAGAAGGGGCTTAATAGAGGTCGGTAACGAAAAGCCCGAGAAGATAGAGAAACATTACAAGCAACAGAGAGAGCAAGATGTACAACGAAGATACAATTTCTGAAAATGGCGGCGCTAGCAATAATCAGAGCTTGGAAGATCAGCAGACTGTTCGCCATGTGATGAAGCTCTTCAAAAAAGCCAAGAAATACCGCTCAAGATATGATCGCAACTGGCTGCATTATTACAAGATGTTCCGGGGCGATCAGTGGGACGGGATCAAAATGCCGAGATACCGTCAAAAAGAAATCATCAACATGATATGGCAGGCTATTCAGTCAAACCTTCCCCTTCAAACAGATGTCAGGCCCAAACTATCCTTTATCCCAGAAGAACCATCTGATCAGCCGTTTGCTGAAGTATTAAACAAAGTTTCAGAGTTCGATTGGGAATCAAATAACTGGCTTGAGCAATTAACCAACGTAATCCTTGATGGCTATTTATACGGCACCGGCATTTCATCTCAGGGATATGATCCTGCGGCAATGATGGGAGCGGGTTCTGCTACGTATAAGTCAGAAGATCCTTTCTACTTCTATCCAGACCCCGAAGCCGAGGATGTTAACTGTAAGAAATGTGAATATATTATCAAAGCAGAGCCCGTAGAAACTGAGCGTCTTAAGCGGGCTTTCCCGGAATTCTCTGAGGATATCAAGTCAGATATTCGTGACGTTATTAAAAGCTCAAAAACAGCCCTTAATGACTTTAAGATCAGAACTCAGGCAACAGATAGAGAAATGCCTGATATAACCTGGACTGAAGGACAAGAGAAGGATCGAGGACAAACTCTTCTCATCACAGCCTATATGAAGCCCTCGGACACGGAAGAGGTCGATGAAGAGACTGATGAGTTGGAAGAGGACGGCAGCCCCAAGGTCAAGGTTGTTGTCAGAAAGAAGTATCCTTATGGCCGCAAGGTTGTCATAGCCTGCGGGATCAAGCTAGGTGAGACTGAGCTTCCTTTTGATCATGGCCAATTTCCATTTGCCAAATATGTAAATTACGTTCTCCCGAGGGAGTTCTATGGAGTGTCAGAGGTTGAGCAATTAGAGAGCCCGCAGCGTATTTTTAATAAGTTAATCAATGCTTCTCTCGAAATACTTAACTATATGGGCAATCCTATATGGATCACTGACACGAGTTCCGGCGTCGATCCTCACAAGCTTGTCAACCGAACCGGGCTGGTTGTTGAGAAAGAACCCAACAGCGAAGTGAGAAGAGAGGCTGGGGTTCAACTATCTGGAACAGCCTTGTCATTCATCGATAGAATGGAGCAGTGGTTTAATAACGTAGCTGGAACTCAGGACGTTTCAAGAGGTCAGACTCCGGGCTCTGTAACAGCCTCATCTGCTATCGAACAATTGCAGGAAGCTGCAAGAACCCGCATCAGACAGAAGCAGAGAAATCTTGACGCTTACCTCAGAAAAGTAGGTCGTCAATATGTCGATATTATCCTTGAGAAATATGCAGCCCCTAGGATTGTCCGGGTTACAAATAATCAAGATGATGCACAATTCTTCAAAATATCTATGTCAAAAGAGCAGGATGAAAGTGGTGAACAAAAGGTTTCTGCTATCATCCAACAATATAAGCAGGGAGAAGACGGGACGGTTGTTGCCGATAGCGAATTCAAGCAAATGCTCATCTCAGGTCGCTTTGATGTCCGGGTTAATACTGGCTCTAGTTTACCTTTCGCAGTAGCTGACAAAGAGCAAAAGGTGCTAGCTTTGTATGACCGTCAAATCCTTGACGCTGAAGAAGTTCTTGACGCTTTGGAGTATCCAAATCGAGAAGAAATATTGGAAAGATTAAAACAGAGGGAACAAGAAGCCCTCGCAATGGCTCAACAGGGAGGGCAATAATGGAAGAGATGCCGAAGGAACAAATGGCAGAACAAGCACCAGCCGAAGGCGGCGGACAACTTGAACAAATGGTTAAGGGTGTTGTTGATTCAATGAGCACATTACTTGCCGTTTTAGATGAGGGCGGTGATCAAGTCAATCCTCAAGCCAAACAATCAATTGAACAAGCGCAGCAATTATTCCAGGATGGCGTGGCAGCCCTTACGGGTTCTGCTCCAGCGCAACAGCCGCAAAACAAGGCCATACCCGTCCAGCAAGAAGGTATGCCAGTAGGGCCGGCCGGCGTATAACTTAGAATCTATATATTAAGAGGTTTATTATGGAACAAGAGCCAACAAACGAGGAAATCCTTGAAAGCATCAAAGAGGAACCCGCTCAGGAACAGCCAGAGCAGCCGCAAGAAGAGCAGGCTGCCGAAGTTCCTTCGGGTTATTCTTTTAAATCTGATGAGGATTTGTTTGCACATAAGCTTAAGTATAAAGCAGACGGCAAAGAGATTGAGGAAGACATTGGAACTGTTTTAAAGAGAGCAAGCCAGGGCTATCATTATGCCCAGCAAATGGCTGAACTCAAAAGACAGCAGGAAGAAATCGAGACTCAAAGAAACCAGTATCAGGGACTTGACGAATATAAAAAATTTGCAGAGTATGCAAAGCAGAATCCCGAGTGGTACAATCATTGGCAGAATGCATGGCAGAATCGAGGCACTGAACAGCTTCAATCCGAAGGTCAGACGAACCCGGCTCAAGACATCGAGGCAAGGGTCAACGCAATACTTGAGGACAAGCTTCAGAGCGTTAACGAATTCGCCAAAAGCGTAGAGGATCAGAAGAAGCAGGCAGAGCTTGAAGCTCAAGACCGGGCTCTCATGGAAGAAGTCAATAAGACTCGCGAGACTTATAAAGACATCGACTTCGACTCCACAGACCCAGAAGACGGCAAAAGCCTGGAGTATAAGGTTCTAGAATTCCAAATTCAGAACAATATTCCTACTTTTGACGCGGCATTTAAGGCTTTTTATCACGATAACCTTGTCCAACGACAAGTTATGCAGCAAAAAGAAGCCTGGCTGAAAGAGCAACAAAAGCAAGCCAAAGAGGGCATTGTTCAAGGACAATCCACCCGCAAAAGCTCATTCGATCCAAAAAATAGCTCGTATGATCAAATAACTGATCATGCTCTTAAAGAATTAGGATTTACAACATAACAGGAGTTTAGAAATGGCTTTATCAGTCGATCAACTAAACGCCATAACGGAAAAATATTACGTCAAGAAATTGCATGACAATATCTTCGACTCTAACCCGTTATTGCGTCGAATCAGAAATGGCGGATCTTACAAATCAACATCGGGCGGAACTCAAATCTATGTTCCCCTAAACTATGCTACTACTTCAGCGGCGGGTTGGTATTCAGGTGCAGACACCTTGAACACTACCGACAACGACAACATCACAGCAGCAGCTTATGACTGGAAGTCATTGTATGCTGGCGTGTCGATTACTGAAGAAGACGAACTCAAGAACGCGGGCGAAGCTGCTCAATTAAACCTTCTCAAGTCTAAAATGATGATTGCTGAGAAGACTTTAAAAGACAGCTTAGGAACCGGGCTCTTCTCTGATGGTTCGGACAGCAAGTCTATCGTTGGTTTGAGAGATATCGTTGCAGCAGATCAAACTGTTGGCGGAATCAGTCAATCTGCAAACAGTTGGTGGCAAGCTCAGGTTGATAGCAGCACAACAACTCTATCAATCAGTGCAATGAACAGCGTTTTCCAAGATTGTTCAGTAGACAGTGAAATCCCTGATTACATCGTCACAACTCGTTCAATCTACAATGCTTACTATGCACTTCTTCAGCCGCAGCAACGCTTTGCATCTGAAGACGAAGCTAAGGGCGGGTTCTCCAGCCTTATGTTCAATGGCAAGCCTGTTGTTCATGACTCACATTGCCCAGCCAATCACATGTTCATGCTCAACTTGAGCCATTTGCACTTGTTCTATCATCCGAAGAGAAACATCTCTTTCGAGCCGTTCCAGAAGCCAATCAACCAACAGGTTAAGGTTTCCAGGTTCTTGTGGATGGGTGCTTTGGGTTCATCTAACAACAGACTTCACGGTCTATTATCTGGAATCACAGGATAAGAAAGGGGTTAATTATGAGTGTTTATAATTGCGGCCCCGTAGTATTCGCGGGCAAATCATCGACAACCAACGCTCTTGGATCTAACGATCCTGAAGTTGGTACTATCTACCGAGAAGGTGATGAGGAGTACATCTGGGTTTATAACGCTGGTAACAGCCAAATCCAGCCAAGCTACGGAGCAGTTTTGTCTGCTGTATCTGGCTACTCTGTCACTCTTTCTTCAGTTACTTCAGTCGATCTTCTTGTTGGTGTCTGCAAGCATGCGACAATCGCAACAGGATACTACGGCTGGTTAATGAAGAAAGGCTTTGTTGAAGTAGAAATGGAAGCAGACAACAGTTGTGCAGCAGGTCAGCTTTTAGCTCTTGCAGCCGATGGTGAGTTTGCTCTTAAGTCTAACTCAACGGGTTATCCGACTCCAGCAGTTGGCAAAGCAATGGCGGCGATCGCTTCTGGAGCTTCTGGTACTGCTTACATTTCAGTTTACTAATTACTTTTATTTTGAACGTATATTAAGAGGTTTATTATGGTTAAGAAACGCGAGATTATTTGTGACTATCAGCCTTTGATTTTCAGTCCTCCGAAGCCGAAAGATGACCTGTACAGGCAGGCATGTTCAAACGACGAGGCAACAATAAATCACTGGAGAGAAATCTGGTTAAATAACATTCGCGCTAACCATGAAAACTTCGGACCGTTCAAAGATAAAGGTGTTGGCAATCTGTTCGGAAAGCATAAGGGCCAGCCCGTGATCATCGCGGGCTCTGGCCCTTCTTTGAGGTTTAATGCCCATGAGCTTAAAAATAAAGATTTTATACCTCTTGTATCATGCCTTCACAACTTTCATTACCTCGAAGACAATGGTGTCCCGGCTGATTATTATGTCAGTTTGGATGCTGGGCCTGTCACCGTCGAGGAAGTAAGCGAGGGCGGGCAGAAAACCCCTGAAGAGTATTGGGAGATAACCAAAGACCGGGTTCTCATTGCATTCATTGGTTCAGATCCTAAGTTGATTGAAAAGTGGCAAGGTGAGATCTATTGGTTTGCCGCTCCTATACCAGATCAAGAGTTTCAGGACAAGGTGGATGAGATCGAAGTTTTTCACACTAATGTCTCAAACGGCGGGAATGTTCTCGGGGCTTGTCTTTATATTGCAAAAGCTTTTCTCGGGGCGGGCTCTATTGTCTTCATCGGGGCCGACTTTAGTTTTGGATATGACAGGCGCTTTCATGGCTGGGATTCTAAATATGATGAGAAGATGGGTCAATGCGTCCCTCTTACTGATATATTTGGCGTTAAAGTCCCGACTTGGCCAACTTACTCGAACTTCAAAGGATGGTTTGATTGGGTGACAATGCATGTGCCAGGGATTTACATCAATGCCTCAGAAGGCGGTTGTCTTGGTTCATATCCCGAAGGGAATCTCAATTCTCTAAGATATATGGATTTGAAAGACTGCATTGAGATGTATACAATGAGTGATAAAATAAGAGAACAAGCAATCAATCCCTCTGTCGGGGGAATCGAAGGAAAGAAAATACTTTTTTAGAGGTAAAATATGGCTTTTACAGCAACAGTAGACAAAAAAACAGTTTTCGGTGATGAGAGAGTTATTCACTACACAATCACAGCAGATGCTGCCACGGGTGTTATTGATACGGGATTAGGGACGGTTGTTGCTGTTCAAGCTTCTCCTGCTTCAATGGCATCGGCTCCATTTAGCATCAAGAAAGATGAACTAGCAGCAGGTACAGCCTCAGCTGGCAACATCGCAATCACAGGCGTTGCCTCAGGCGATGAGATCTATGTGACCGTATACGGTAGGTAATCGTTAATTTTATTTATTTAGAGGTTTATTATGAGAGTTAGAATCGTAAACAATAACGTTTTTGATCATGTTGAGAAGTTCCGAGGCGATACTGTCAGAATCCCAGCGGGCGGGTTCATTGAGATGGAGAGAGAAGACGCTGTTCTGTTTAAGAGCAATTTCTTTCCTCCCAAGTTCAACGGCAATGGGCTTCAAACCCCTGAGTCGATGAAGATGCTCAAACTTGAACCAATCCCAGAGAAGGAGCAGGCTCCAGAGATCCCGGTTGAAAAGGATCTAGTCTGCCAAGCCTGCGGGTTCGTAGCCAAGTCAGCGGCAGGACTAAAAAGCCATATCCGGTCAAATCACGCTCATTTGATGGTTGATGATGAAGCGAGAGATAAACTTGAGGAAGCATAATGTTTAAAAAAGAATATGACGGCAAGAATGTTGAGATCATGGGGAAGTGGTACATTAAGAACTACGGTCCCAACGGTGTCTTAAAGGAAGATATCAGCGGAAAGAATGTCATAACTGAGAACGGGCTTTCTTTTCTTGCCTCATTTCTTAACTCAGCTGTTGCAGGTGCTGGAACTTGGGACATGGACCAAATAGCAATTGGCACCGATGCAACAGCCGAAGCTGCCTCTAATACAGCCCTAGGGACGGAGTTAGCCAGAACCACAGGGACGGCTTCTTATGTTTCCGATGCTGTTTACAGGGTCACGGCTACATTTGCAGCTGGAACTGGAACAGGAGCCATTGTCGAGTATGGACTATTTAGTTCATCGACAGGCGGAACCATGTTCTCAAGAGATACTGAAAGCGTTATCAATAAAGCGGCGGGTGACACGCTCGTTGTGACAACCGAGATAACATTTAGCTAATGGCAAACCATGCAATTACCATATCCAACAGAATCCTTGTCTATGGACCGGGTTCTGTTAGCTATTGGGGAACAATGCAGTGGGGCACCGATGTCTGGGGCTCAGATAGAGATACTGACTTCCAAATCGAGAAAGTTCTCGATAATAGCCTATCGTTAGCTTCAGCCCAAGATTTTGATGTTTCTAAGCTTGTTTCAAATGCCATATCCATTGCGACAACAACAAACAAGTCAATCACAAGATCAATATCAAATAGCGTGACAATCAGCACGGACGCTGTTGATTATTCGCTAAATACAGCTTCGGGCTGGAAAAGATATCAGCTTGGGGTTGATGACTTAAATGATAGAAATGTAGTAGAATATTCGCAAGAGTCAGCAACCGATCCCGGTTACACTGCGAGAACCCCATCATCACCTTCATGGGAGGACGCGTGACCCCATCGAATTTAGCAACAATAATAAGAGAACGCTATAACGCCACAGGCGATAGCTTTTTCTCTGATACATATATATACAATCTTATCTATCAGGCTGAAATGGAGCTGGCTCTTGAGGCCAATGTGATCGAGAACAGCTACACAACTGTTTCCGTCTCAGGAACCCGCGAATATGCCTATCCCGACAACGCCATATCAATCAGACGGGTTGAATACAAGGGTGTAAAGGTTGTCCCGAGAGAGCTTATCGATGACCCCAAGACCTCACTGACAGAGCCCTCAGGAACGCCTGCGGAATACGCCATCTGGGACAATGAGCTTATTTTGTTTCCTACTCCCGATACTGACGATGATCAGATAAAGGTTTTTTCTTATGATATGCCTTCAGAGGTCTCGGCAACTTCGACATTATCGACACCAGCTCAATATCACTTGAGTCTGATTCATTTTTGCATCAGCAACATGCATGCAAAAGAACTTAATGACAAAATGGCAAGCTATCATATGAGCTTATGGCGTGATGAAATAAGGCGAATAAAGCGCGAAAGAAAACGCTCAAAGCATGGCGATATGTATGCAGTCGTAAGAGATGAGGCAGACATCCCAGCACATCCGGGGGTTCTTTTTTGACATCGAGAACAGCTAAAAGATATCCCGCAAAAGAACGTCTCACAATTGACGGCGGGTTAAATAACAAGTTCGAGAGAAACCAGATTCAGGACAATGAGAGCCCGGATTGCTTGAATGTTGTTTTTGATGACGGTGCGGTTCAAACTCGCGGCGGCTCTGACAAGCTCAACACAACAGCAGTCGGATCATATGCAGCTCAGGGGATATATACCCGCCACGATCAGGACGGCACAAACACAATGATCGCCTGGTGGAACGGTACTGCTTATGACTGGCAGGCTTCGACCTTTGCAACAATACCTTCAGCTCAATCAGTCTTTACCGCAGGAACCCGGGTTTATGCTGCGGAATATGAAAATCATATTTTCTTTTGCAACGGAACCGAGATCCCTTATAAATACGGCGGCCAGGGCGATGAGTTTACCCGTCACGGGATCTATGCTCCATCTTCAACAGCTTCGATCGCAACAGCTCCAAGTGGCACGAACTTAACTGGTGAATACGCCTATGCCATCACCAACGTCAATACTAACCTTGTCGAGTCTGATTATACGGTTCTTGGCACTCATACGGCGGCTAGTGAAGACATAAGGCTAACATCTCTCCCAACGGCTGCGCAGTCCTGGGGGGTTGATTCTAGAAGGTTATACAGAACAGAAGCAGGGGGCTCGACTTATAAAAGACTTGCCACGATATCAGACAACTCAACAACGACTTATGATGATGGAATAGCCGATGGCAGCCTTGGGGTTGAAGCTCCAAGCGACAACGGTGTGCCTCCTAAGTTCTCAGCTGTCATATATCATCAGGCAAGACTTTTCTTTATAGACCCAGAGGATCACCTTGTTAAATACTCAGAGATCGGAAACCCATATACGGTCAAGAGCACATCATTTTTGAGGCTAGGGGACACATCGGGAGACAAGCCCAAGGCTCTCGCTATTTATGACAACTCAGTTATTGTCTTTTGCGAGCGCAATCCTTGGCTGATCTACATGCCAGACACCAGCCCGACAAACTGGAGCGTCCAACGTGTTCGGGCAACGTTCGGTTGTCGTTCCCCGCTAGGTCCATTTAACTTTGAGAATAGGGTCATGTTCCCAGCCATCCAGGGCGGGAGATTCCTCGGGTTCTCAGCAATCCAAGGGCAAACAATAGCCCCTTCAGCTTCTATCTTGACTCAATCGGCTGTTGGCTCTGAGATGCAATCAGATCGCATTGAGCCCGACATGCTTCTTGTTAACGAGGGGGCAGCTGGAGAGATATCGAGCTTTGTCTTTGAGAACAAAGCTTATATCACAGTCCCTTATGGTGAGAGCCAGACAACGAACAATAGAATCTATGTCTATGACTTCAGCCTTGGGCAACTCAAGCAACAGAAGGCTAGTTGGGTTCCTTGGACTGGTATCAATGCCCATAGCTTCACGGAACTCGATGGTAAACTATACGCTCAAAGCTCAGTCGATAACGGGTTTGTTTATGAGTTAAATACGGATACTTATAACGATGACGGAAGTGCGATAGACTCTTATATATGGACCAAAGAGTTCTCAGGAGTCAAGGGAGATGAGTATCTTCACAAAGACTTTAGAGATGCTAGGCTTTTCTTTGAGCTCTCAGGGTCTTATTATATGGATATCAATGTTAGAGCTGATTCTGACTCTGGAGCAGGAAATAAGTATCAAATGGACCTCTCAGATTCTTCCAGTTTATGGGGAACATTTGTCTGGGGAACTGATGACTGGAGCGCAGGAGCTGACGATAAAGAGCAGAGGCTTTTTATAGCACCGACACGTGGCAAGCGTATTCAATTTAAGTTCAGCAATCAGAATGCCGTCAATCAGAAATTTAAGCTCCTTGGTATGAATTTTAGTTATAATGCAAAGGGTGTAAGATAATGGCCATCCAATTTACATCAGATATGGAATCGGGCGAATTCACAGGACGTGAAGACGAGCTTAAAGCAAGTCGAAAGAAATCCGGCCTTAATGTTCAAACTGGCCAGAAAAAAGACCCGTTTCAAGTAGCCCTTGAAGCATCAAGGAAAAGATTAGAAGAATTAAAGAATAAGAAATTTGAATATAAAAGCCCCGAAGGGCTCAAAGATCAGGGTGGGAACATGGTTGATCCAAGCGCAAGATTTCAAAGACTAAGACAAAGAGCCAAGCAAGAGCAGGGGGCTCAAACCCAGGCGCAACAAGAGGCTCTTCAGCGTCGATTTGCTGCATTAGGCCAACAGGGCTCTGGAGCTGATATCAAGACCCAAATGCTTGCTGAAGAAGCCGGTCAGAAGCAACTGGGCCGGGTTCAAGAGGGCATCATGAGTGCTGAAGAGGAAGATATCTTACGCCGTCAAGAGATCGAGAAACAAAGACAATTCCAGGCTGGAGAAGCTGAAAAAGGCCGTCAATTTGCGGCTGAGCAAGCAGAAATCGCAAGACAGGCCGGACTTGAACAGCTTGGGGTTCAACAAGAATTTGCAGCGGAGCAAGCTAAACTCGGTCGGGACTTCCAAAGCTCTGAAGCTCTTAAAGCGAGAACGCAACAGGCCGAACAATTCAAGCAATCTTTTGAAGAATCAATAAGACAGTTTGAAGCTCAAATGGAGTTAGCAAAAGAGCAATTTGCTGAAGAGATAAGAATAAATAACAAGAATCTAAAAATTCAAGAAGATGGTCAAAAGAATCCCGGTATATTTGGAGAAATTATAGAAACAATTTTCGGTACGGAAACTAGAAAGCCATCACTTAGAAAAGATGATAGTGGTGGCGGGGGCGGAATGTTCGGCATAGATTATAGAATATAAGAGGTAAGAAATGGCTCAAGTTATTCAACCACAAAAAGAAAATCAAACAGCCAAACTGCTTCAAACTGGCGGCATGATTGCAGGCGGCATAGCTGGAGCCCCAGCGGGGCCAATGGGAGCCGCAGCCGGAGCCACAACAGGGGCCGCAGCGGGAAACCTAGCCGCCGGGTTCTTGGGAGGAAACAATCAACAATCCCCAAGCCTCCAAGCGGCTCAAAGGCGAATCCAAGCCCCACAAGCAACGGTTCAAGCCCCAAGCCCATTGCAAGAGCTTGAAGCCGCAAGGATGGAAGTCGCTCAACTTCCTCCAGAACAGCGGCAACAATTTGAGGCCCCAATATTAGCGGCATTAATGCAAGCCAGAAGAGAAGGAACTGCGTAATGGCACAGGTTATCGTACCAGGAAGAAAAGAATCAGCTCTTGAAAAGATCGCAAGAGGCCTTCAGATTGCGGGCTCTGTATATGGCATTGCTCAGGCCCGTGAAAAGCTCGACGTTATGAAAATGCAAAAGGAAAAGATGGCCAAAGGCGAAAGCATTGACGCCCTCGAAGAGCAAAAAAAGCAGCTTGAAATTGAACGCATGAAAAGAGAAGCGGGCGAGCAGGAAAAAATATCAAGGGGCATAGTAACGGGCGCTAGGAAGGCCGAGCTTGTAGGTAAGGGGTTTGAATTTGGCCGTGGTCCTGTAATTGGCACCGATCCGCTCGGCCAAGAAATACGAGCCGCAAGCCCGCAGCTTTTAGAGATGGAAAAAAGAGAGCAGCAAAGAGAAGCTGACCTTGCCAAAGTCGCTGAAGAGATAGCAAGAGAAGACACAAAATCAAAACTAGCTAGAACAGACAAAATTAGAAATAACTACGATAAAGCATCTAAAGACACATTAGCAACAATCAGGGGCTTTAGGAACGTCGAATCGGCAGCAACAACCACGAGCCCGACGGGTGTCACTGATTTGTCTCTTTTGGTTGGTTATATGAAAACAATTGACCCGGGCTCTGTTGTCCGTGAGGGCGAGCTAATAACCGCATCAAAAACAGGCGGCATACCTGATACGCTTAAAAATCTATATAAAAACTGGACTGAAGGCTCAAGGCTAACAGAAGAGCAAAGGCGAGAATTTTACTCCGAAGCAAGGCGCTTAACTTTGTTCCAGCTTCAAGAACAGCTTAAGACAGACAGAAGATATGAAGATATCGCCACGGCGGGCGGATTGCCTGCCGAAGAGATATTAGACGAAAGATTCAGCGATATGTACGAAAAGCTTTTAAAGCCGTTGCCGCCTTCGGGCTATATGGGCGATACCGGTGAACCAAGGGGGCGAGTTCCCCAGGCTGACCCAGGAATAACAAAAGAGACTGATGAGCCAGAAGAGGGATTAATGGATAAGTTCTTGAACTTTTTTGAAGGTTTTGGTGGACAAAAATAATGCCTGAAATCGAACCAACACAAGCACCAAGACCGCCAAGGCGTGAGCCCGCTTTCACACCAAAGCAAATTGAGAAAATTCTTAATTTTGCGGCTGATAATCCCGATAGCGACAGCTCCCAGCGTTTTAAAAAAATACTTGGAATTGATAACCTGGCTTTAGGCGCTTGGAAAGAGGCAAAGCTTAATCCTGAAAATGAAAAAGCTATCAAGGTTAGAAATAAGATTTACGATATAATTTCAGATAAGTTCAAGGCTATTCAAAAGACTAGTGTTTTGTCGCCTGGCCGTGTCGGGTTTATTGATCGGTTTGTAGTTAAAAACTTTCTTGCTGGTGAGCCCCAAGAGCAAGCAAAGTATTTCCAACGAAAAGATTATAAAACACGAATAAATCAAGAGACTGGAAAAGTTGAGGTCAGAAAGCCCAACGAAGCCATATTTTCTGTAATAGACCCTGACGGTATTGATATTTTTGACTTTTTTGATGTTTCTTCAGATATTCTTGAGGGAATAGTGACCGGAATAGCTGGAACAATGGGCCTTCCAGGTGGGGTTCCTGGGGCTCTCGCGGCTGGTTCGGCAGGTGCCGCCGGGTTTGAGTCTGCTAAACAATTCGCTGGACAAGCCTTAGGAATAAGAGATGAATTAAACCCCGAGAGGGTAAAAGAAGCGGCGGCCTTCGGGCTTGCTGGAACAGGAGCGGCAAAGCTTGCGGGTAAAGGTTTTGAAATGCTCGGAAGGGGCGCTTCTAAGTTTCTTAAAACTCTGCCCGGAACTGGCAAACTAAAGCCCGACGCAGATAATATACAAGCGGCGGCAGACAGGTTAAAACTCGACCCAACACCGGGACAGTTAGTTGATTCCTTGGCCCTTCAGGAGCTTGAAGAGGTTGCTAGAAATCAGCGTCAATTATTTATGACTTCAAGCCTTAGAAATCAGATACTAAGAAATCAAAAGATCCTCGAAGCCGTTGCCGAAGATATCCTCAAATTTAACCCGTCATTTTCACGGACCAAAGAAATATCTGAGGCTGGAGAAGAAATGGCGAAAGCCGTTGCCGAAAGATTAAAGCCAGCCGAAGAAATCTACGGGGCCCTTGAGGCCCCATTCCAAAGGCTTCCGATTCTTAATACAAAGGCGATTGTTGACAAGATAGCACAGCTTTACAAGGGGACGCCGGGCGATAAAGCAACCAGGAACATGCTCGACGATTTACTTGACGAAGTGGTTCAAATTGATACCTTGGCTGATTTGTCTACGTTTAAGAAAAACATCGGCAAGATGCTTGACAAAAATTCAAGCGATAACAAAAAAGAGGCCATAAAGAGGCTTTACGGCTCTATTATAGAATCAAGGAATCAATCAATCGTTGACGCCTATAAGTACATCGGCAAGGAAGAAATGGGGGCTGACATAGCCCGCAAACTTGCCCAAGCGGATAAAATATATAAGACTGTTATAGAAGACATCAGCGGGGCAATCGCCCCCCTTGGTAAGAAAATAAAAGTACCACCAAAGCAAGCCGTCGAGGAGTTCTTTAAAAACCACGAGCCGTCAAAGACGATATACGCGTTTTTAAAGTTAAAAGACCCAAGACAAATTCAGCACGTAAAAAATACGTTTCCAGCAGCCTTTGAAAAAATGCGTAATTTGGCGATTGAAGACATTTTTCAAAAAGTAAAGCAAGGTAGTGTCGTCTCTCCAAAGTCTCTTATAACTCATTTGGAGAAAATGGAGCCCGAGACAAAAAAACTATTGTTTGGAAATAACGCAACTCAAAAAATAAAGGACATGGATACTTGGTTAAGTTCTTTGCCTGATATTAAAAAGGTTGGTAATGTTTCAAGGTCGGCCTGGACCATAATGGGGGCTGCTGGAAGGTTTTCTTTGCTGTCAAAGGTTCCTATTCTAAATCAGATTATTGATGAGTTTTCAGCCTCAGAGCAGGCATTACGGCGGGCTTGGATAGCTAACCCGTTGGGGGCTGCTCGGTCTTTTCTAAAGGCTGGGGAGGCTGTATCAGGCAAACTTGGGGTTGGAGCAGCAACGTTCGGAATTAGGAAGGGCGCAGAAAACAGACAACAGCCCCCAACATTTATTAACTTAGCCCCTGAATTCGGAGGAATTAAATAATGGCAAACCCAAGCGTAACCTATACATTCTCAAACGGAACGGCAGCTGATGCCTCCGAGGTTAACACGAACTTTTCAGATATCATCAACAGCTTAACCGATGGTACAAAATCCCTCTCTATCGACGCATTAACGGCGGCCGGGGCTGCCACCTTCAATGGCAATGTAACCCTGGGAAATGCTTCTGGTGATGCAATAACTGTAACAGGAACCCCAAGCTTTGGAACAGCCGTTCCTTTTGCTAATGGCATAAGCGGAAACGTGGCATTTGATACCGATACGTTGTTTGTTGATGCCTCAGGCAACCTAGTTGGAATCGGCACTGATACACCTAACACAACGCTTCATATTGAGAATTCAGGCACTCCAACAGCCTTTAAAGTATATCAAAAGACTACTGATTCCGGTGCTGATGTGCTTCAAGTCATAACTGATGTTGGAACCGCTTCAACACTTAAATGGAGGGTTGAAGGCGATGGTGATACAATATCAAGCACTGGCTCATACACTTCAGACCCAAGGACAAAAGCAAATATACGCGGGCTTGATTATGGGCTAGAAGAAATATTAAAACTTGAAGCTAAAAAATATTTGAAAAAAGGCAGTGAAGAAAAGGGCGATGAATTCGGGTTTCTGTCTACAGATATGAAAAAGGTAATGCCTGAGCTTGTTGTCTCTAATGGACTACCAAACCCAGAGGGCGGATATTTTGAAGCCCTGAGGTATAACGGACTATTTGCTGTCATGGTAAATGCAATTCAAGAACTTGCAAAAAAGGTTGAAGAGTTAGAAGCAAAAAGCTAAACTCATTTTGTATATTTTGACTGTCTATTGCGAGTGTTCATTATGTCTATTTTGCCTATCATCATCCTTTCCGCGTCAATATTGCTCAATGCAGTGTTGACGTTTTTTATCCTCCGAAAACGAAAAGCCCCACAGCCTAAGCTCACCAAAGATGCAACTGAACTTCTCGCCGAACTAACAAGTGGCGGGGCGGTGGTCGTGACGAATGTTCTCGATCCCGCCTATCTCTTTGAGTATTCTCCAAAGGATAAATAAAATGAAAAATATAGTTATATTTGGCGGAACGGGTTCTCTTGGGAAGGCGTTGTGTAGCCAGATAGAAGCCGATCCCGAGCCTTATAATGTGTGGATTGTGAGTCGTTGTGAATTGAGGCAAAAGGAGCTTCGACAAAAATTCCCGGCAAAATATGTCCTCGGTGACATAAGAGGCAACGAATGGCTAGATAAGCTCCCTAAAAAAGCTGATTACGTGTTCAATCTCGCAGCAAGTAAACACATTGAGGTCTGCGAGGATAATGTTGAATATTGTGCCGATGTTAACTATCACGGGACAATCAACACATATAAATATGCCCGGGTTTCTGGGGCTAAGTATATCTTCACAACAACAGACAAGGCCGTTCGTCCCGTCAATGCTTACGGGATGGCTAAGGCCATGAGTGAGAGGTACTTGAGAGATAAAGACGATGCCCTTGTCTTCTTGTGGGGAAATGTCATGGGCTCAAGGGGTTCGGTCCTGCATATATTCAAAGACAAACTTCTTGCAGGTGAGAAGATCCCCATCACACATAAGGACATGACAAGGTTCTGGCTCCACTTAGATGATGCTGCTGAATTCCTTTGGAGAAGCAGAGATTCAAGTTCAAAAAGAAGGCTTGTCCCAGCCCTTGGTTCAAGCTCTATCTTGGCACTTCTTGAAGTCGTTGCCGATCACCTGGGGGTTTCAAGCTATGAAATTGATATTGTAGGAATCAGGCCGGGTGAAAAGATTCATGAAGAAATAGGCTGGAGCGTTGACGTTAAAGATGACAAGTACACAAGCCAACATTTCCATAAATTTGAGAGAGAAGACTTGGTTAAGCTTGTTGGGAGGGTTTTAGGATGAAAGCAATTGGTATAATCGGCTCCGGTAATATGGGGAATAGGTACAAAAAAATCCTTGAGATGCTGGGCGTCGATGTTGTTATGTTTGATGAACATGACTGGCAAGACGCTCCAAGATACAAAAAAGACCTTCATAGCATTATCGTAGCTAGCCCGACAGAATTCCATTTTGAAAATCTCATGATTCTTGATGACTTCAAGGTTCTGTGTGAGAAACCCATAAGCAAAGATATCGATCAAGTTCGCAAGGTTTGCGACAAGATTAAATGCTTGAGAATGGTTAACCAATATGAGCATCTAGCCCCTTCAGAGGGTCGAGGTCTCGAAGACTCCCATTATAACTATTTCAAGACGGGCTCGGATGGTCTGGAGTGGGACTGCATAAACATCATCGGGCTTGCTAAGAGCCCGCCGCATATCTTCAATGATTCACCTATTTGGAAATGCAAAATTAACGGCCATGAGCTTAATCTAGGTGATATGGACCTTGCTTATGTTCGCATGATTAAAGAATGGGTCAAACAGCCAGCAAGCAACAAGAGGTACATGATCCAAGCCCATGAGCGGGTTCTTGAGGGGGCTTATAAATGCGCAAAGTAGTGATCGGCATCCAGGCAAGATCGACATCTTCAAGGCTTCCCAAGAAGTCCACAATGAAGATATCAGGCCGTCCTCTTATTGACTGGGTTCTCAAGGCTTGCAAGGGATCTGCGAAGTATATCAACAACTTTGACGGCGGCAATATATTCGCAAAGGTTTGTCTCTTAGTCCCCGAGGGCGATCCCCTCCAGGAAATATATGGAGATTCTGAGACGGTATACACTGGACCCGAGCACGATGTTCTGAGTCGTTATATGGTTATGGTTAAGAACGAGGCTCCTGATTACGTAGCAAGGATCACAGGAGATTGTCCTTTAATCCCTCATTTCTTGATAACCAAACACATCGTCAATGCAGTTAAGTACAAATATGATTATGTTTCCAACGTCGATGAAGAAACCCGCACCTATGCAGACGGGCTCGATTGTGAAGTCATATCATCGGCTCTTTTCAAGTGGGCAAATGCTAACGCTGTCAGCCCGTCCGACAGAGAACATGTAACAACGATTCTAAGGCGACAGCCTCCGGAGTGGGCTCGTTCGGCTTATGTTGTGGGTTATCAGGACACGTCAAGCCTTAAGCTTTCGGTTGATACTGAAGAGGATCTTGATTTTGTTCGCGCTTATCATGAGATCATGGAAAAAAAAATTAACCTCGCTAAAAGCAAGCCTGGGGGGTTCTTTAGAATATGAATGAAAGCTACTGGCATAGAGCCCAAAGATCGATAGCTCAGGGGGCTCTGACAAATTCAAAGCATCCTGATTCACTTATTAATGGGCTATTTCCGACTCATGTCAAAAAGGGTTATGGCTGTTATCTGACCGATGAAAAAGGCCAGAAGTGGCTTGATTTCATGGGCGGGCTTGGGACTGGTTTATTCGGAACAGGAAACCCTCGGATCACAATGGAAGCGATCAGGGCTATTAATGACGGCTCTTGCCACAGCTTGCCGACTGTTTACGAAGTTGAGACGGCCGAGAAGCTTAAGCAGATGTTTCATTGGGTTGATCGTTGGAAGTTCCTTAAGACAGGCTCAGAAGCTTGTTCGGCTTCAATACGTATCGCAAGAAACGCAACAGGCCGCTATAAGGTCTTATCTGAAGCTTACCATGGTTGGCATGATGAATTTTGCAGTCTAACCCCTCCCGCTCACGGAGTTCCTGATCATCCTTTCATTGGGAAGCTGACAGATCTGAGCCAGATTAAAAATGATGTTGCCGCTGTTATTGTTGAGCCGGTTGTGACGGACATATCGACAAATCGCCGCGAGTGGCTTAAAGAACTTCGGCAAAAGTGTTCAGATAACGGCGTGATGTTGATATTCGATGAAGTCATAACCGGGTTCAGGTTTCCTAAGTTCTCAGTCTCAGCCTATTGGAACATAGAACCCGACTTGATTATCCTTGGCAAAGCTATCGGTGGGGGCTTTCCCTTGGCTGCTGTTGGGGGCCGACCTTGGGTTATGGATGATAGAAAGTATTTTGTCTCATCGACCTACGCAGGAGAAACGGCGTCTCTTGCAGCTTGTCAGGCTGTTATCGATCTTCTTCTCAAAGACCCAAGCTATAACATCGAGAACTTATGGGATGAAGGCCAGAAGTTTGTGGATGAATTCAACTCTCTTGGACCCATTCAGCTTGAAGGCTATCCCACACGAGGGATCATCACGGGAGATCACGGGCTTTTCATGCAAGAAGCAGCAAAGGCAAAAATGCTGTTCTGCAAGTCATGGTTCTATAGTTGGGATCTTGCCAAAGAGAAATATGGCTTTATGCCGCAAATTAAAGAGATTCAAGAACGTATTGGCGAGGGGCTTGCTAAGATGGAATATCCAGCCCCTTCATCACCTTTTTCAATGAAAGTGAGGGAGAAATGACTTATGACTATATAGGAGATTCAGAAGTGGAAGGAAAAATTTTAAAGCCAGATGGAAGCACGACTTACAATAAGTTAGATGATGCTATCAAGCACGTTGAGAAGTACGCAGCAGAGGCTCAATCAAAAGGTTCTCAATTCGTGCAGGCATTCACAGAGCTGACGGGTTATCAGCCCAACCAACAAATCACGGCTCTTGATGTTTACAAGATCTTCAACAGGTTGACATCCAATGATTGATTATGACAAAGGGATTGTTCTGCTTCCCCTGCAACACAAATACATCGATTTTTACCGCAGATGTCGAAATAACCCCGAAATACGTGGATGGTGTCGGCAGGTCGGGCTCATAAGTGAGCAAGACCAAGAGAAGTGGTTCAAAGCTCAAAACGATGATAAAACCATTCAAATGTTTGAGATTTGGTGCGATCCTATGGTTGATGGGAAGCCTTCTGGCGTCTGCGGGCTCACATCGATCGATATGCATGTTCGCAAGGCTGAATTTAGCTTATGGATCGATCCCGACAAGCAGCGCCGTGGGATAGCTAAGAAGGCCCTTCATACGCTATTTAATTACGGCTTTGATGAACTCGGGCTTAATATCATCTGGGGCGAGACCTTTTCTGAGAACCCGGCGAGGCATCTCTTCAAAAAGATCGGAATGCATGTCGAGGGCACCCGGCGGGATTTCTACTACAAAAACGGCAAGCATATCGATGCTATACTTTTCAGCGCAAAGGCTCACGAATGGATTTTGTAAGATCACTCTTGATTATCCAGTTCCTTACTATCGGGGTTATATTGGGGGCAGCTTGGCTCACTATATATGCCCTCAAGCCCCGACCAAAAATAAAACGCAGCTTTGAGAAGCCAAAAAAGAAGCAAATCATCAACACGCCATCGGGCTCATTTGTGATCAATGAGAAAAGAGAGCCCGTTGTTAATGATGATCAAGCTTTATGGGAGAGAGAAAATTGAACTGGACCGAATGGGCGCTAAGGCTGCATTGGAACTCGATATCATCAGAAGCTCGGCGTTACGGGCTTGATCCCCTGCTTGTGGCTTCTATGGTTCAGACAGAAAGCTCGGGAAACCCCTGGGCTACTAGATTCGAGAAGGATTACAAGTGGGTTTATAAGACTGAACGATTTGCCGAAGATCTTGGAATCACAGAGATAACGGAGCGGGCTCATCAAAAGACCTCCTGGGGAATGCTTCAGATCATGGGAGGAGTTGCTCGTGAGTGTGGCTATAAAGGGCCGCTTCCCAAGCTATGTCTGGTTAAGGTCGGGCTTTCTTATGGTTGTCTGAAGCTCTCTTTAATACATAAGAAATATGATAAAATATCCGATGTGGTGGCCGCTTATAACGCCGGAATTCCAAGACTAAACAAGGACGGAATTTATGCAAATCAAAACTATGTCGATAAGGTGCTTGGTTATTATACTGCTCTCACTTCCAAGCCTATTATTGACGATTAGTTGCAACGATGACCCATATGTGACCAAAATCATAGAGTCACGTCTTCCTATTCCAAAAGCAGACTGGCAGTCTCCAGTTGCTCAATTATACCGCGACAAGATAAAACATTTATCAAGCCTTGGGTCTTGGATAGCCCCACACGATTGCGATTCTTTGCTGTTTAACGGCATCGCAAGAGCCGCTGGAATTGAGTCGATAGACCTAAGCCTCGCGGAACATGAGCCCAATGTTTTGCACAGAAGGCCTTATGATCCTTGCTGGCTTGACGGTGAGGATAGAGGCAGCAAGTCCACGATATCTAATGACATGATTGTCGGCTGGGTTCTTGGGCAACATGCAGCAGGAAACGCTGGGAAAATAAAAGAATACTACGAAAGAGCCCGCCGGGATCACTGGATTATAGGCAAGCCGATCAGTGTTATTGGCCGGGTCGTGCTTAAACCCAATCTTCAGGCTGTTTTAAGGCTGGCCTTCGGGTCGGATAAGCCCGGGGCTGTTGTCTTCTTTCCTGTCAAAGCAGACTATGAGCGCCATCTCCAAGCCCTACTGATCGAATTTGTATCCCGGGTTAATGGCGGGTATACTGAGAACATGCTGGATATGCTTGAAGGGTTGAGGGAAGACGATGACAAAGATGCCCTCTTCTTTGCTGCGTCCGATATGAGAGAAGCAGCCGCTGATAGGCTGCTGTCGGGCTATATACCTTCATATATCAGGGGCTCTGATGAGTATCCCCATATTTATCAAGCTTATGTTGCGAGGTTGATTCTGAAGTGAAAATTGTTATTGAATTTTTAACTCTTCTGGGGATTATTTCCGGCGGGATCATTTGGCTGACAACAATTGACAACAGAACCCGGGTTGTGGCTCGTGATATTGAGAAGCTGGAAATCATTCACGATGATGTTGCTGAAATAAAAAAAGATCTTGGTGTTGTTCGTGGCAGGCAAGAAATACTTATAAAACACATAATAAAGGCAGGAAAATGATAGGACCGATTCTAGGTGGAACTAGCTTCATAATGAAGCTCATAATAATTAAAATATTCGTCAATAAAGCCGTTAGGGTTATTTTTGCCCCGTTCATTGTAGCCAAAAAGATATTGGCTTATATTTACAGGTATACTAAAAAAATTATGAAGTTTATTTATCGCAAAACAAGGAGAGCACTTTGAAACATGACATCGACAAATTAAAAGACATCTTAGGGGTTCTCTGCGAACTGGTCGAGCTTATCGACGCTTACAGGAACGGCGGATCAATCATCAAGGTTGGCATCAAGGGATATAAGTTGCTTTCAGAGCTAAGAAATGCAGCCAAAAACATCCATGAAGCCAGGCTTGAATATGCCGATCTTGATGCCGATGAAAAAGAAGAGCTTAACGAATATGTTAAGGACAAGATCGATATTGAGGGGCCGCTTGAGCCCATTGTTGAGCTGTTGGTTCAAAACTCTGTTCGGTTATTTGATCTATATAATCTTATTCGGCCCTTAAAATCCGCTTAAGGGAAAACTCGACAACTTTTGCCTTTAGACCTTCCGTGGTTTTTGAAAAATCAAAGCTGTCATACATGTGTTGATCGGGGCCGAAAACCCTGATCTTCACTTTTTTATATTTTGGGTTTTCATTTCTTGCATAAGCCAGCCTGATATCATCGTAGGTCTGATTATGAAGCAAACGATTAAAAGACTGAGCCGCAAGCTTCCAGCCAGTCTCAGTTTGATCGAATGTCTCGGGCTCTGGTGGATAGCCGCAGATAACAATAATATCTTCATGGCCGTCTCTTATAGCCTTGCCGATGGGGGCAAGCTTTGCCGGTCCTGCGTCCATGAACATAGCTGGCCGAACGAACCCGGCTATTCTTCCGGCGTCCAGGGTTCTTTCAAGAAAATCCTCGGGCTTTAACTTCTGATTTGAAAACCATGTCAGCTTCCCCGTTCTTTGGTGAAGGCAGCAAACATGAGCCTGCATTTGTGGCGGGCTCTTAAAGTGCGGAGCCATAAGCTCACGCAAAGGATCGAAGTTAAAAACCCCTTTCCACGGCTTAAGGTGAAGCCTGAAAACATCAGTGCGGCCTTTAATTTGATGCCATAAATTCCACGCTTCTTCGGCTCCGACTTGAGCTGACATGGCCGAGACAAAAGCCCCTGAGCTGATCCCGTATTGAACCGGGTTCTTTATATCAAGTTGCCTGAGTCCTGCCATTTGAATGGCCCCGAGGGCTGCGCATCCTATGTTAACAATTGCTGTCATGATTTCACCTTATATAATAATCAGGAAGTTCTTTGAATTGCTCTATCAGCTCTTTTCTGACTGCCTCTAACGTTTTGAGGTCCATCGCCAAATTTTCATATTTTATGGCGTCCCTAAGCCAGCAGCTAAAATCCCATAGAGAGGATTTGACGTCAAAAGCGTTAAGCAATATTTCAGCTTCTTCTTTCTCGCTCGTTTCAAAAGTGTATTTCATGTCAGCCTCACCTTGCTTTTGTCTCTTTTACAGTAAAATGTAAGCTGTAAGGGTCATATTATGTCTCAGTTCACTCTTGTCTTTGGATCAGTGGTTAAACATCTGATTCTCAGCCTAATAGTAATTGACCTGTTTAATGGTATATTTAGGTCAGATTCTCACTGTAATGGTACGTTAAAGAGTATAGTTAGCCATTGTCAGCCTGTTCTTTGTCTTGGCATGTACAGCAATTCCTACATGAATAACACTCGCTGCAAAGCTCTTTAAAAAAGTCTGAGCACATTTCACACTCACCATATCCTCCGGCGGGCATTTCCTCAAACATCGTCTACCTTCACATTCTTGGAGCGTAATGCTGCTAGGCATATCGCCATTGGTGCTGTGTCTGCTTCAACCTGTATGCCTGATGGTAGCCTTGGAATAACCACAACAAAGCCTTTCTTATCATTGCAGTGTATGCACATGTATTCCCCGAACTTCTCAACCACACTGAAGGCCGCTTCAATCGAGGTGCTGTATGCTGGTAAAGGAATGCAATGATCATTTTTTATCCGCATCAAGTAGGGATCATCCCCATCTTTGGTGCATGAGCTTGCATTCAAAACTTCTTTTTCCATCACATGCTCCGCAATGAGGCTGTCTATTTTTCGGCTTTCCATCTTGCCTCCGCCATATTTTTGTAGTGCTCTTTATCTCTCTTCATATTGTGTTTCCTTGAGTGCTCTCCAAAAGACATAAGCTCTAGGTTTTCTATCCTGTTGTCGGTTTTATTGTGGTTTATGTGGTGTATCAAGTGGCCATCGGGTATGACTCCATTGTGATGTTCCCAGACATCTCTGTGCATCTTCCTATGTCCACGTTTGTCATTTCTTATCATGTATCCATTGTTGTCTACTGAGTATCTGAGGCCGTTAAATATCTGTTCATCCCTAGACCTTGAAGCAACTTGACTGCAACTCTCGGAACAATATTTCATTTGCCCACGGTTGATGTAGCAGCTTCTTGCATTGAATATTTGACCACATTGGCCGCACTCAACATCTGACCAAGCTGACTTTTTCGCACACTCAGCAGAGCAGTGATGTACGTTCCTTGGAGGTACTGGCTTACCGCATTGTTTGCAGCTATTCATCAATTGCCCTCGGCGTTTTCATTCCTGTAATTTCTCCATACGAAAAATAAATTGATAAGGTTAATCAAAAGCAGAGAACAGTTAGCTATCAGGAAGAGTACATTTACATCGAGTTTCATTCTCCCCCCGCTTCTTGCTTCAACAACTCAACATGCAATTCTGGAGTGCTTGGGTAGGGAAGATCACAGTCGATAACAAGGTCTAATACCTTGTAGGTATCTCCTCCTTTAAATCTAATTTTGCTGCCGATGGGTACTGTGCCAACGTCAAACTCTTTGGAAAGAAATTTTCGGATTAGATTCCCTTCGGTGTCCACTTCGATAAATCTATGTTTCATTCTCCCCCCTCGTTTGCTGCATTCATTCATGCCAGTTGTCCTTATCGTAAGCTGGTGGACAATTTTGGTTCTCCGCACTCGGCGCTTCAAGCTTGTACATCTCGCACTTAAAATAAGGGTTGATATACGTAATCGTGGCTGTCATCGTAGCCTCAATCATTCTCCCCCTCCTTCGTTTGCTTGTAGGCTTCTAGGGCTTCGTAGTGCTTTGCCCATGCGCTAACTTCCTCATTTGATAAGGTCGCACCACAAGGTAAAAACTCTTGGAGCTTCTCCCCAGCGGAAACAACCCGCCTTGCTGCTTTAAGTTCTTTGTTCAGCCTGTCAATGCAGTCTTGTACTTCCTTGTGGTTCTCATCGCTGCAATCATCACAGATAGTCTCAACAAAGCTTGAAAATTCTTTATCGCATTGTTCGCATATTCTATCTAAGTCACTCATTCCCCACGCTCCGCTTGCTTCACATTCTCATACCTTTCTTCATTTAACAGCCAGTACAGTTCTGAATTTTCTTTGGTCAAATTTTCATTGTCATGCTCAAGCTTTTCCAACCTGCCAAGCAATTCTAGGATTGTTTCCACTGGTATATGTTCACCCGTTCGTATGCTGTAACAAGTCAGGTGTTCATCGGCCAACTCTCTCAGCTTCTTAGTGTCAATCATCATTCCCCCTTGTCAGCCAACTAGGTTTTATATTTTTGCACCACCTAGTCTATCTTTATGTAGTAATCAAAATCATCAAAATCTACGCAATCAAAGTATTCCCAATCCTCACCGACCAAATGTGTAAAGCTTATTTCATCATCATCGGCTCTAACTCTAATTGTGTAAAACTCCCAATCGGATTTATTACATATCGCAACTAGATATCTATCACCGTCATAGAAATAGTTTGGATGATCCTTTGCATGTTTCAAGTGTAGTTTTTCTGGTATTTCTTTATTCATTCCTGTTTTTCTTTTTCATTATTTTGATGCAACGTTTGCAATTAACCTTATTATTGTCATCACTAACGAAAGTAACCCTGTGTGACCACCGGCCATCAACTGAGCATAGAGCTTCTGACAAAAATGATTTTGCATATCTTCTTTTTTCTTTCGGTTCTATACATTTATGTATTTTGTATTCATACATAGTTAACCCCTCCCAAATCTCACTCATTCCGCGCCTTATTGAATATTTCCTTTGAAGATAGCTTCATTCTCAAAGCATGATATAGCCTCATTCATCCAAACTTCGATTTCGTACCAATTATAATCATCATAAAACCATGAATTTTTCGCATACTTTGGATACCAAACGTCTATATAATATTTGCGACAAGTATCGTCACCAAATTCCTGTGCCATCGCTTGTAAATCACATACGCACTCAATCGCATTCTCCCTGTCCCACTTTCCTAAATCACCTCGCTTGAACATTTCAGGGTGATGGTTCTCACTCGCATGATGGTGCTCAATAGCTAAATCAACTAGACCTTTAACCCCATTGGGATATTTATAGTCCATATTGCCTTTTACTTTTTTCTGATGGTAGTACTCAGTCAACTCGATGTATGGTTCAAATTGTTCAATGCTAAACTTAGATCTATCGTGATTCATAACATTGTGCATTAATTTTCGACACTCATTTGGAGTTAATTTCAACCTATCTCTATAGCGAGTAACTAATATAAGCATGTTATTCTGGACACGGTGAACGTGTCTTAATGTTCTGATAAAATATCTATCTAATTTCTCACTCATCCCACCACCTTTGGTTGTTCTTATTCTCAGAATACTCTTCTATTTTGCAGATTGCTGCCTATAAGCGGCTGATAACCCCTGCCAGGTAGCCAATAAACATCATCACAAATGAGAGGGCATAGACAAACAGTTTGGCTCGGAATTCGTTATAAAACTTCATGAGTCACACTCTTCTATCTCTTGTTCAGCCTGGACGCACAACAAACTACACTCTATCTCTCATTCGGGCTCTTTCTTCTTAAAAAGGTCCATGAACTTCCCGGCGAAAACCCGCACGATTCTGGGAGAATATACGTTGATAATGATTTTAGTTTTAACCACCTCAATTAAAGGTGGTTTTATCTTCTCCAACAAGGATTCTAAGTCTTTCAATTTCTTTCCTCATTCTTTCTATTTCAGCAGCCAGCCCGATCATATAAACCCCATCTCTGCGGGTTAT
>JGI10211J34971_10000274_pt1 | contig 41014 bp, 77 predicted proteins | sample Etolagsediment_FD_34971 | JGI IMG/M metagenome (IMG submission 34971)
TTTGAAAATATAGTAGAGGAAAGTACGTCCTCGGTAATAGGTACTGTAAAGTCTGATAAATTAGCACTGCCCCCCACTTTCGTGTGGTCTATAGTGAATTTCCTTGATATACTCCACCCTGTGGGAAAGGCCATACTTATATTATAACTTACAACTCAAGTTATACATACTTAGACGCTAGTTTAAGCGCGTCTGGATGTGTTATTTTGGTGTTTCCTACATACACATCTCCCTTATCGTCTCTTTTCATAACAAACTCTTGAGTAAATGATCGGTGCTTTCCATGTAACTTATCGTTTTCATAGTCCCATGGACGCATGACATGTGGGTCTGGATATCCTCTTTTTGTGCATCTCCTACAGTACCATTCCTCGTCTAGCACCCCGAGTTCCTCTCTGCTAAGTTTCCTAATTTCACTTTCTCTATCCAGCCCGACTACCTCCTCAAAGGTCTTTTTTCTGTTCTTTTCCAACCAATCATGGTCTTTTTTACCCTCTTTTAGGGCGTTTCCGTACATCCACTTAATCAATTGAGTGTTGGTTCCTGATTTATTTAGATACGTTATTAGTATTCTTTCCGACCACTTTTCTCCTCCCATTATGTATGACACCAACATCATATTAAATATCAGAGATAGCTGGGTCCAGCTGTACCCTCTTCCGGCAGACAAATGATATACCAGGCCTCTTGGATCCATCATAGAGGTAGACCCCATCATCCAGTACTTAGTATCTAGATAAGGTTCTCCTCCTCCGTACACCCTTTGTGCCAAAGGATACCCTTTAAATTCCAAAAATTGTTTCTTTTTTACCGCTATCCAAGCGTGACCACATATAGGTATATAGAAAGGATTCTCTGATACTTTTACCTTATTCCAAGTTCCCCATATCTTCTCTCCCACCTTATAAGAGTATTGATATCCAGCATCTGGTTTCTCACTGCTAGCCCCCATCCATGCTATTGGCGCGTGGACAATGCCTTTATGTTTAATTAATGTTTCCAAAGTGTAATATATGGTTCCTGTACGTATTATTTGGTGTGCATCTGAGAATATTACATTATCGTATTTAGCATGTTTAGTGCCTTTATTCCTAGTACCTACATTTGAGTAAATAGGGTCAAAAAATATTCTTAACTTACCCTCGTTCACCAATCCTCTGGGTGAGTACATATATGTTACCTTACCCGCCCTCTGGGATGCAGGGACGTACTTTTTTGATTTTAACCAACTATCTGCATTGGTTTCTCTCCAGGCAAAAAATTTGGAAGTGTTATCCTCGGATCCATTGTCCATTAATATTATCTCCCACTTTGTGATCCCGCAGGCGTGCATATCTTCCATTAGACTGGTGATAGTCATTGCTATTTGTGGGTGCTCGTTTCTAGCCCCTATCACTATACTCACTCCCTGCTTATTTATTTCTTTTAATACTTCGCTTTTAATTTTCATAATATTCCTTTTCCGGGTGTTTAACCCTAAACTCATCTACATTAAAATATAGTTTATTTCCGTTAGATATATTTATAAATACTCCCATAGGGTCTTTTAGGTTGTAACCTCTTCTAAGCCCCATATCAGAAACTTCTGATTCTTCCACTATACAGGCATTATATCCATTCCTTACAGCCTTGTTGGTCCACAAGCTTCCTGCTATTCTGTGGGACCCAAATCCTCCTATCTCTTCATAGTCTTTTTTCCTGATGACAAAACAATTAGACCCTGCTCTAGAATTTAACGGTCTGGTAATTCCTCTTGTTTCAACAGTACCGGTAGAGTACCTGAACCTCATAGCTATAGTAGGATAGTCTAAAGGAGTTGTGTATATTTTTTCTTTGGGTAAGTCCTCTAAGACATTTACGCAGGATTCTAACCACCCAGGACTATACTTTAAATCATTATCAGCTATGCACACGTAATCTCCATGCGCGTGTTTATAGGCCTGATCTCTAGCATACCCAAAGTGCATGTTATTAGAGTTTCTTATATAAGTAGTTATATTTCCTGAATCTACCAGTTTTAATAAAAACTTTGTGTCCTTTTGGCTCCCTCCGTTATCAACAACAATTAATTCATAAGGAAACCTAGTAGAGGACACAAGGCTTCTGAGAGACTCCCTCATCAAGTCTGATCTCTCGTCGTTCATTGCGAAGTGAGTTATTATTATTGTGCAGAAGCTAGTATTTCTTCTTGGTGTTTTAGCCATTTACTTTTATCGAACGGAGATACATCCCAGTTCTTAATTTTATTAACTGGAACCAAAGGCCCTCCGATTTTCTTCTTTCTCCATGCCACGTCTTCTGGGAGCAATTCTTCTGCTACTTCTCTTAGTAAGTACTTTCCATACTCCCCCTGTACCTTGTCATTTTCGTCCAGGTCAAACATTATCTTATCTAGTCCTCTGTCTTGATAGGGCCTGTGCATAGTTATTCCAAAGTGTCGTGCCAATCTGTCCCCCATATCGTCCATATCCGGTCTCATTAGTTCCATATCTACCCTACACATGTTATCTATCAATGACATGTTTCTATCAAAGATATTTGATACCTGAGAGATATCTTTTCCTATTAACATTGCGTATGTAACTTGAGGAGCCAGGCTTCCAAGAGCCTTATATATCATTCCCTCGTATCCCTTAAATGCCTCTACATTACGGGAGTCCTGGTATAGGTACTTCATGATAAGGTGCCTAGTGTATCCGGCCATAGTCTCGTCTGGACCATCCCCGCACACCATGTCTGTTACACCTTTCTCACTGGCCTTCTTAAATAAAGTGTATAAGGGAAATATATTGAAGTGAGGTATGGGCCTTCCTATTATTTTAACAGCGTCTTCCACATACTCATCGAATTTTTTTTCATCCAAATCCACTACAACAATGTTGTTTCCTTTTATTCCTATGTGTTTGGCGGATTTAACAAAGTCATTATACTCATCATGCTGAGGCCCGTATGGAAGCCTCACTGTAAATACTAGGTCCGGGTCTGATAGGGCCATCAATACTCCGCTATCTATCCCTCCTGAGGCCATGAGAGCTATGCCCCCAGTGTTGCCCCTTATGAAATCTATTTCCTCTTGTATCAGATCTTTAAGTTTATTTCTGTTCATTGTCTGGTCTCCAACCATTTCCGGACCCGTCTAGGTTAGTGTCCAGCACTTCTGGATCCAAATTTATATTACCTATTACCCTTGTATTATTATATACGCTGGATAAAGAGTGACCGTTCCATTTATACCTGTCATTCAAGGAATCCCATATTACATTTGAGCGTTCACTCAGCCCGTATTCTCCTGAAGCAGCATCGAATGCTCTATCCGTCCTCCCGGCCAGGATGTCTCCCTCGTGTATAGGTGTTCCAAACGCGTCATTGAACCCTGTTGGTTTGCTCATTATTATTCCTAAATCCCCAATTTAATAGATCCATCGCAAGCATTAACTTTGGACTGTACCCAATCTCATCCATATGTTTAATAATAGCTCTAGTATCCTTAGGGAAACACTTTCCTCCATAACCCCTGTCCTTTGGGAATACTAAGGTATGGTTCCTGTTAATTCTAGGGTCCAGTAACCAAAGCTCTCTGAGCTCATTCCAGTCCACTCCGACCTTATTTGCCATGTCAAACCACTCGTTGACAAAAGTCACCTTCATAGCAAAGAAGCTGTTCTCAATGTATTTCGCCATGCTAGCAGTCTTGAGGTCAGTCTGCCAATATTGGCAATCTACACCCATTTTTCTCTTAAAAATGTCTATACAAACGGTCGTATCTTCCAAGTTACCTCCAAATGTTTGCCAAGTATGGGACTCCATACGTTGTGGGTGAGGGTATTTCCATTCAGGTGTAAAGTATTTGCTTTCTCCCATGTATTCTGGGGAGAAAACAATATGACCATAAGCCTTTTGCATCTCCTCTAACTCCAAAGGAGGTACCGTAGATTTTATTAATATCACTCCTTCTTTATTTATTTCTCTGACCCATTCCAGAGATTCCCATACCAACGAGGTATCAGCAGACCAATCCTTTTTTTCATTAGTTGGTACAGCTATGACTGTTAAATCTACATCAGAAAATCCCATTTTACTCTCTTTAGTAGAGAACACTTTCTTACCATCTATCTCGTAAAACGGATCATATATGGAACTGACGTTTTCTTCAAATACTCTGTATATTCCTTTTCCTACAACCCCTAATCCTATTATTCCTATCTTATACATTTTTGACCCCTTCCAGTTTAACTATTATTACCCTTGATGTGGTGTCGTTGCCGTCTGTAGTTTCCCCCTGCTCCCATTGATTAAGTCTGTACGAAGAAAACATGGTTACGTGTTCAAAGTGTTTTATCATAAGGTTATAAAACTCTCCAGGAGTCCAGTGTTGTATGTGCAACTCATTCTTAGCATCAGCATCCTTTACCTTTTGATGGGCTGTATTTGGCACTGTTACAAATGCTACAGAATCTTTACCCATAAACCTTTTGATAAGGTCGATTCCTTTCATAGGGTCTTCCAAGTGCTCTATTACCTCTATCATAGTTATCACATCAAATTTAGACATAGGCCTATCTGTTGGATTTTCTATATCGAACTGTGTAACATCTAGGTTTGGACGAGAAAACAGTCTACTACAAAAACGTACTGACTCTTCGTTTATCTCCAACCCTTGGACGTGCCTGGCCTCATGTGATAGTATATTGGCCCCTATTCCTATGGAACATCCTATATCTACTACTGTCTTTCCGTGGACCCAATGGTCTCTTATAGCCGAGTAGATCTTTCTTTGTACTTTGGGTATGATGTACCCTAAATCTTTAAACCTCTTTATATCTCGGTCTAGCCAAGATATTTCTGCTGATATGTTTTTATTCATATTTTCCTTTTTAATTTATTAATACCCACGGTAAATCTCCATAATAGAAGGACCCAGCTGTTGATTAAATATATAATCTAAGTTGAATCTCTTTCTAACTATGTCCTGGGCGTATAGTACTTTTTCGTTGTTTAATTCAGAAATTATAATTTTTGCTACGTCTGATAGATACTCATTTATACCTGAGGGGTAGTGAGGAGTCTCTAGTAAGGAGCCAAAATTAAAATACAGCGATCTGGGACCACCAAAATCCTTTAATGCGGGGAAGTTTTTGTTTAATACTAGCAAATTCTTAGATGCCATAGCCTCCAATAATACAAGAGGACAGTTCTCAGATACGGAGGGGAATATGAATAGGTTACTGAGTATGAACAAGTCCCTTACAACCTCGTGTGGAACCCCTCCCTCATTGTTTGGAATATCGTGAAGAGATGTGAATATTAATTCCCTTCTCTCCATCCCTAGAGACAGGGCCAGCCCGTACATTTCCTGTATTGCTAGTTTTTCTCTTTCTCCGTTGGCGTGGGCATTGCATACCACTAGTCTAATAGACTTTCCCCTCTTCTTTAGCTCAGCCATTACCCTGATAACGTGCGATAGTTGTTTTCCGCCCTTATCCATTCTAGTAGTGGACAAAGGGTACACGTCTATTATATCGGCTGACATCAGGTCGTACTTATCTATTAACGAGTTTGTTATTTCATGGAAGTTGTGCAGAGATCTTATATCCATAGGATTGGATATTACCCTAACATCTTTATTCCATATACCATACATCTCAGCTGCCCTTATAGAGTCTGTGTGATTCATGTATACCAGTCTAGAGTTTTTGGGTAAAGTATATCTAAGTTCCCTTACAGTACCATCCATTTTCCTAGCAGAAGGTCCTGAGTGCATCCAGTGTAACCACTTAACGTGGGATAGTTTGGTTTCAGAGGCGTCCCTAATTGCCTTGTTATAAGGTAGAAACGAATTTATAAATATTATGTCATGGGTTAGTATTACATCCATATCCTCCATGTTATCTTCAAAAGCTTCTTGTGCCTCTAAGGAGTCTTCTTCTAAGTTATCGAAATTGTCTTCCCCATATGGTTCTAGAATTAACTGAGGTACAACCTTTCTTATCTCTGTTCCTTGTGGGACCATTTTATCATCGTTAAAGGAAGGTAGCGTAAATAGTACCGGAGTGTAACCGTACTTAATTAGCATCTCCAGCTGTTGGCTTACAACAGTGCACAGAGAATACTCTGGATTAAAATTGTAGAAGGTAGTTAGTATCCCTACCTTAGGTTTATTTTCTTTTTTCATATACATTTTCTTACCAAACGTCTACGCTAGTACCTTCGCCTATCCAGGGGTTGTACCCAACCTGCCGAGCCATCTTTCCTCCCGGGTCTAAGTTCATTTCAGGTATCCTGGACACGGATCTGGGAGTAGCCATTACATCTGATGGAAGTAGCTTTCTGTCTTCCAATCTTTTTTTATAACCATACTCAGTCGGAACGGCTTTTTCCAGCCCACTGCCGGATATAGTAGACACTTGATCCTGTTTAGCCCCGATATCATCACCAATACTGGGGGTAGGCTCTATATTCGGTTCTAAGGGGGTTTTATTGCCTCCCCCTATGTATGAGGTGCCTATGTCGTCCCCTATTGTGGTCTTTTCCTTCTCCACCACAGGAACGAGGTTATATTTTACTCCGTCTAGTTCTATTTGTTTCATTTTTTCAAAAGTTCTTCTTTGTGTTTAGAAGAAATGTGCATTGGAAGTCCTTTTTCACTAAAAACGACTTTGCAATAAGGGCATCTGGCCTTTCCCTCTTCTAATTTTTCTTCTGGGGCCACTTCTTCTTCCACAACCTTTACTTCCTTTAAGAATCCGTAGGTTTTAATAAGATATTCACCAACGTAACGAGGGAATATCTTTCTCTCACCCGCAGGTAAGTTCCACACATTGGTTTTTCCTGTCACTACCCATTGCTGAGTGTCCAAGTCCAATACAGGCCTTCCATTGTCATCTACCTTGGCTTCCTCTATAGGGAAGTTTACTATATCTTTATTAGAGTCATTTAGTACTGCTATATCTTTTATGTCTATCATATTAGTCCTTTAATAAACGCTCCCCTTCTCTTATTCTAGAGATGAGATCCCGTTTAACATTAAATAATTCCCTAGGATTTACTGAAATACCGCTATTCCAATATTCCCTGGACACTTCCTCAACATTAAGAGGGGTGTTTTCGGTAATTTCCATGGGGTCAAAAAAGAATTTAACCCTAGAAGGGTTAGAAGGGTCGAGTGATACCATTTTAAACCCTAGTACTAATAGGGTAGCGGCTATGTTTATATCTGATGTGATGTAGAACTCTATTGTATTGTCTATATTCATATATTTAACCTAACTATGTAAGTTAGATCAACTATATCATCTACGACACATTAAGTAAACATCTAGAGTTCCGTCTGATACAACGGTAGATATCCTTGCTCTTAAGTATTTTATTGGTAGACCTACCTTTGTGGTTCCATCCGGCTCGTTGGCGGATAGTATGTAAGTGGTTGTAGCTGCACTGGTGGTTATGGTTCCAAAAGAGGCCCATGTACCGGTGAAGTCGGAGCTAATAGCTCCTTCTAATGTTACTACTCCCCCACTTACCCCCGCACTGGATTCTACTACAAGGGATACCTCGTCATAGATGGATACATCTACTTCGTCAGAAGTGGTCTCGTCTAGAGAGCTGTCATTCATAAGTTTATAAATTACATACTCTCTGTCGGAATTAAAAGTTTTTCCTTCAACACTAATAATGCTCATTAAGCTCCTGTAGTTGTTGAACTAGAACTTGTAGAACTAGAAGTGGTACTGCTAGAGGTACTAGTAGAAGTACTAGTAGTACTTGTAGCAAATGTCTCAAGAAGTCTTTTCCATGTAGCTGTGGTGCCTGATGTAGCGGTTTGGATATAAAGCCTATTGTCTCCTGAGTTGTAATATGCTTCCCCACCTACCCATTCATTACTATCAACGTCTCCGCCGTAGTAACCACTAGGAGTAGTTGGTAAAGAATTACCGCTTGGTAGTCTTCCAAATTCTCCGTCTATTTTATCGAATTTTGTTACTCCCATATTGTCTTCCTTGTAATTGGATACACTTCCTGAGCCCGTATAAGCAGGCCCAGGATATAATTAACTATTTATGATGCGTAAGCTGCTCCGTCACCTGCAGAACCCCATACGCCTCTCCAGTCGGACCATCCAACGGAGAATCTTACTCTTGTCTTGTACAATGCAGCATCTGCATCGAAGTTGTAATCTGATTTGAACTCTGGTCTAATTCTCCAGAACCATTCAAGTAAAGCATTTGACTTGTCCATCAAGTACCATGCGGTAGAAGATGTTAAGTATCTCCAGGATACAACTTTGTATTTACCTTGGTACACGTTAACGTCATTGTTAGCGGTTCCAGGTCTTGCTGAGGATCCAGTTAATATCATAGCTGTTTTCTCTAAATCTAGAGGTACTAGTAATGTATCAGCTGTAAATGCAGCAATTTGTCCTTTATCGTTTAATGCTTTTTCAAGTGCTAATCTTCCTACCTCTAAATTAGGTTCAGAAAGAACTACCCCTGTTGAGGAGGCATTTGATTGAGCTGTACCACCATCTGCTCTTGGATGTAATGTGGAACATAGAGGTTTACCATCTCCGTAGCTTGTGTAGCTAGTAGAGAAAGCGTTGTTTAATACATTTGCTGAGTGGAACTCAGTTGTATAGACAGTTGCTTTAGCTAATGCTTTTGGCATTCTCTTAATTACGTTGTGTTGATCGTCTTCCCATAATTCTTGGGATACTTTGAAGCCTTTAGTGTACTTCAAATGTTGATACGAAGTTCTGTACATCTTTACTGGATCTTCGTAGTCTAGTGGTCCTAGTTCATCAGTTTGAACTAATTTACCAAACCCAGTTGTTGCTGAGTCTGTTTCTTGATCTCTATCAGAAGTATTAACATTAAATACCATAGGCATTTTTTGTTCTTCTTGGTTATATCTATCAAAGTAGATAGTTCTAACGGAAGGATCAAGTTCGTCTTTGAATGCGGATCTTAATGCAGTCATATTAGACCTTTCTTATTGTTGAACGTATGCGTCCAATTGACTTTCAGCTATTTTGAAAAGTCCTTTTGAAGCATCGCCATCCCCATCGGGGTTTAAACTTATTAATTGGAACTGCCCTGAAGTATCAGAGGCGCTAGATTGATCTATAGTATTTTCATCTATTAAATCGAAGAACTGAAGCAAGTTTGTGGTTGCTAAGTCCCCGTCAGCGTCATTTGAGTAAAGAGACATCTTATCTGCTGTGATTTGTGCCTTTTTCTGTGCACTAGTCTCGTTGTCAGAGGCAACTGTGTACGTATCTGTAGTTCCGCTATCGGCATCTATAGAGATACCATTTGAATCCGTAACTCCAGCTACTATGCCGAGAACTTCTTCTCCAGCTGTACCCACAGTTATGTGTCCATTAGTATCCAATGCAACCGCATCGCCTACCTGTATAGTTTCACTGTTGTTTATAATATAAGATAAAGCCACTGGGCTATCTTTGGTTATTAATGATTTTTTAAATATAAAACCAGCCATATTTTTCCTTTATTAGCCTTGCGGCCATTAATTAACTACTACTACTACATTAAGTATAACGTAGCGATAGTATATTTGCAATTATGGCTGGTATAAAGAGTTATTCTATGAATCAGAGTTCTTCTCTGCATCAGGTATGAAAGGATTCTCTTCTGTCCCCACATCCTTGTACTTCTCGGCCTTTTCCGAGCTCACACCATATTTTTCTGCCATGGCTTTCTGTTTAGCTGTAAGTGCTCTTTTATCTTCGGCATTAATGTTTCTTCCGTTTATAGATCCAAAAGATCCAGTTAACACCTGATAGGCCTTGGCATTGTTTTCTTGGTTATTTTCTATCACAGCCTCCTGAGATACTATAGCCTTATAGCTAGTGTCTAATACATCTTCTAGTCTCTCCAAAGGAACGTCTTCTATTTTATTCCCATAAACGCTTAGATAAGTACCTATTTTAGCTGTCACTTCTTTTTTCTGTTTTGGAGTAAGGGAGTCTAGCCCGTATTTCTTTTCAAAGCTTTCTATAGCCTTAGTTCTATTTAACTTCTCTTGTTTAGTTAGTCTTTTATTAATCTCTTCAACCTGTGGATCCGGTACAGCCTTAGGTTCTCTTTTACTGTCTTTTTCTTCCTTTTTGATAGTGGTAACAGGTTCTGTTGCAGGCTCTCTATTTCCGGAAAGCTCTCTTCTAATCTGGTCCGCGATTTTTGGATTTCTACTAATAGCCTCTGCAACGAGGTTTGCTTTTCTGGCATAGTCCTCATATTCTGAGAGGGCTTTTCCTTGTTCTTGCAATTTATTTTGAGCATCTGATAATTGTTTCTTTAAATTTTCCGCATCTGTATTAGGTACAGCGGGATTCTGTGTGTTATCGTCATTCATTGATCTGATCCTTTTCTCCGGACACAATCAGCTGTGCTCCCCGGCAATTATTACTAACGGTACTAGTTAGGGCCAGTACCCAACCCCTCTTAGTGGAGGTGAAACCATGTTAGAGTAAATAAATTATATCATACAATCTATTTTCTATACATTGGTCCGCCATACCATGCTCCGGGACCCTGTGTGTCGTATATTATCTTAGCCATCAATAGGTTTAGTCTGGGGTCTACCATTTGATCGTATGTTACATCTTGCAAACCGTACTGAGACATTAGATCAGGCCTTCTATTATTATAATCATTAAAAGTTCCCTCATTTATCTGAGATAGCCCTATATCCCTGGTTCCGTTATCGTTGTAGTTTACCTGCGTAGGATTATAATCTAAGTTCTCTCCTCCGTAGTTAATTCCGTATCCCTGGTTATCAGGAGTTCCCCATCTTAATATGTCTTCAAAGTTTTGAGAGTCTGGGCCAAATATCTCAGCTATCAAATCTGAATAAGGATTGGACTCAGGTCTTCCATACATAGACCAGGGGCTAACATCAGAAGTGCCCATAACTTGAGGGGCCTGCTGTACTTGCTGTACAGGAGCAGGTCTAGAGTATGCGTTATCAAATTGAGTACCAACGGACCTTCTCTCTATCTCTTTTCTTAGAGCCTCCTGTTCAGCCTGCAGCTGTTCTGGAGGTGTGGTGTAGGAAACAGTTCTTGGCGTCTTTAGGTAATTGGATAACTTATCTCTTATGGAACCTGTGTACTCCTTTAATGTGTTCTGTTTTGGTGCGGAATAGTCAGAAGGATTCGCTCTAGGCTTATACCTAGTATCAGCAGATTCTTCTACATACCCCGGACCTCCCTTAACTACTCTTGATCCCATGGAACCTATTAGATACTGTCCTATTTTATCTATAAAATTATTCATTATTTACTTCTTCCGACTGTCAAAAGAAATTTCTGTAAATCCTGCATAGCCTTTCCTGCTCCAGTTATTTGGGCATGCCTGACCGGGAAGTCTTCTTGTGTTTCATTTAATCTCCAAGCTAAATCCTTTTGTAACTCCACATATTTCTCCATATACTCTTTCAAGGCATCGTAGAAAGGAGTCCCTCTAAGCTCTGGCAGCACATCTGCGGCCTTTAGACTGAGAGATATGCCAAGAGGTTTTGGTTTTAATTTCATCATTTAACTCCTCTTGGAACTTGTTCGGATCCTACTATCTTATTTGGATTCATTGCTTTCAAATCCCCTGCCTGAATACTTGGGCCCTCATCTGTAATTTCCCCCTGTGTTGTAGGCCCTCCAACCCTTCCAGTACCTTTTAGATCTCCCTCTGGACTACCTGCATCTCTTGCGGCCTGAGCCCGGGATTCTTCTAATATATGTCTAGTAAATGCCCTTGCTACTGCTCCCTCTGGATCTCCCTTTACGGCTCTCTTGAAGTCTTCTGATCCCATGTAAGCTAGATGTAGTTCTGTATGGGCTCTTGGGGCATAAGGAGTTCCAGGCAATTCTTTTCCAGACATAAGTGCCTCATTCTCCCTATTAGCCAACTCAATTAATACCTGCTCATCTACCAACGGGGCTTCCTCTTCTGAGGATTCAGTTTTAAAATCGTCTGGATTGAAGTCGTTTATTTCAGCTAACATATCGGCTGCTTTATTTGAATCCCAATAACCTGACTCGAATGCGCTAGCAACGATCGGCTGGGAAAGAAACTCATTTGCCTTTTGCTGTCTCATAGGTTTGGATAAAGGTAGTGATGGTTCTGCTGATAGAACTATATTGTACGAGCCATAGTAAGGTATTATTAGCTCTGGAGTAACGTCAAAATAATTATCTCCCTTGGCTTTTTTCTCTAACAAGTCCCCGTTCTTACCAACTTCAAGGGCTATGTCCTTAGTTACTATTCTTCTGTAGTTATCAGATCCCTCTTTTCCAATAATCTTTTCTGCGTTTGGCATTGAGTAGAACTGTACTATATTAGATACCCTTAGTCTGGTAATCTCTGTGGCCATTTCCCTGGAAATACCCAGTAGTTTGTGCTGTATGATCTTCATTGTTGACTCTTTGTCTATAGCTGCTCCGGTAGCTGTACCAGATGGGGATGGGTTTATTACTCCTGTAACTTCCCTCCCTTCTTCCTTTAAAAGCTCTTCTTCCCTGTAGGATGAGGGGTTTATATCGGAATACTGAGGTTGTTTCACACTGGAAGGATCATCTACAGGTATGAAAGCACCTGGATGTACTATATTTTCATCTTCCTCCATCAACTCCCTATTAGATACAAAGGTGGGTTTCAATAAATCCATGTGTTGCTTGTCTAGCCTCATTCTTTTCATGGTTGTTAACTCATCTTGTATAGACGAAAGTAGTTCAGGCTCTCCTCTTGGCCAAAACCCTAATGTTCTTTTAACATCATTTCCTTCTGCAAATGGTAATCTTTTATGTCTATAGGGATTTGGGCCATCTCGTATAACAACATCATTGGCCACTATTATTAGTTTATCTGGAACTCTTCCCCAATAAAAGTATACCTCCACCTCATTTGATGTAACTCCGTTAGATGGTTGGTAGAATTGATAATAATCACTTCTTTGTCCGGGCTTTACATACTTAACCGCACCCTCTTTATCCCAAATACTATCCTGAAACATTTCCAAGAAGGCATCGTAGTCCATAACGTATCTTCGTATACAGTCTTTGGCTTTGTATCTTCCTCTATTAATAGTCCAGGCATTAGGGTCTATAAAAAAGTCATACAAAGGTACTCTCTCCCCATATACATCATTGAAGTCATATATTATCTTTTTTTCATACTCTTCTATCTTATTTTCCAGGTCAAACTTCTTTAAATAGCTTACTTCTCTTTTATCTATAAAAAAATCTTCTTGCCATATACCTTTACCGTATACCAATATATCTTTTAAAACCTCCGACATAGTTATATCTGCATCGCCTTTGGTCCAGGTATAGTCTACTATGTGTTTCATTAATTTAGCCTTAGGCTTATCTTCTGGGCCGTCTCCGGATATTCTTGGCCTAACTACCTGCCCGTCCATCTCTGCCAAAGCTCTCTCTACTATAGTGGTTGTTAGGGGTGATACTATATTTGATTGCCAGTTATCTGGATCGCTCTGAGTTCTCCATGACTCATATTGCTTTTCAGCCTTTTCCCATATTCTTTCCAAATCTATTCCTCTGACATTTCTGCCATTCTTCATATCAGCAAATCTTGAGTAGACGTGCCTTCTATCTCTCTGAATCTTTTCACTGGGTCTGTATATGCTATTTATCTTAGCGTCTGTATTATTTCTAAATTCTACGGCCATTACCTTTATTATAACTTATTTCTTCTATCATTGTTACCACCCTCCGCTACTTGAGGGGTAGGAAGTGCGAGTTCCATAGGATCTTCCTCTTTTATGTTTTTTAGCTGGGTATGAAACTTCTAGTATAGAGGCCAGTGCATCTGACAAGTCATCATTTTTGGCTCTGGGGAACCTCTCCAGCTCATCTCTTAAGTATTTCTCCATCTTAAATAGCCTATGACCTCTGGGATATTTTGGGTGGTATACCTGTCCTTGTTCGTATTTTGGTTGTAGCCCTAGTATTCTGTCATTTTTACTCAAAGCTGAGTGAGTAAGCTTAGTTATATCGAACTTATGCTTTCTTGCCTTCATTTCATCCTCTAAGAAGAACTGTATAACCCTCTGAAAAGCCACCGACTCTATTGCAACAGTCCTGGGCATGTGCATCGCATCCATATAAAATATTTGGTCTATTAACCCATGGGGGTCCACCTTATCCCTCCACATATCAAGTATATACCACTTATTCTCAGCATCTACCCCCACCACTACAATAGCAGAATAATCGGCCTCTTTCTTTTCTGACAAGGCCGGGTCTACCGACATAAATTTATTCAACCTAAGTCCTTTGATGTCTGTGGGCTCGTAGAATTTGAAGTTCTTAAACTTGGCGTCTTCCGGAGGCACGGGATCTAATAAATATTGAGCAGAAAAGTGAGAGTTACCCTGACTCTTTTTTAACCCTGCCATTACATTCCAGGTAAGCCTGGTGGGAAATAATAAGTCATCCTTACCCCATTCACCTACAAACTTATTGTTTACATCAAATGTTCCATACGCCGGAAGCCTTAATATCGCAAATTCATCTCTTAAACCATTCTCCGGGTCCATAATCCAACTATATAGATCAGACTGGTGCCAAGTAGTTCCTATTACTATTACTCTCTTATGCCCCGCCTTTGAGGGGTCTACCAAGTCTAATATATCTTTATAAAAGTCTTTTACCCCCTCTATTCTATCTATAGTACGTATGTTATCTCTGTTTACTAAGTCATCCAGTATCGCCCAGTCAAAGTGTTTACCAGTATAGTTAGAACCTACACCCAAAGCAGAAACGGTAGGCTCCTTACTTTTCCAGGAAGAGTCTGCTGATATGGCAAAGGCATCTTCTCTCCATATAGGAGCATTGGTACTATAGTCTCCATATATCCTTCTAAATTCTTCGTTTTTTGCTAACCCGTCTTTTACCTGCCCAAGGAACTGAGTAGCCATAGGGTAAGTAGCATTGGCTATCATTCCCCTAGTAGCAGGATCCTTAGATATCTTCCAAAGAGGAAAACCAGTGGTTACTATAGAAGACTTAAAAGTACCCCTTGGAAGTAACAACAGGCACATCTTAGTTTCTATATTATCTTGAATGAAATCACATACCGTCTTGTGTAAGGGGTCATAGTAGTCTGGCCAACCTATTAATTCTTTTGAAAACTTGTGAAATGATTTGTTGTATTTTAACTGTTCGGCTTTCTTAGCCAACTCTAGCACTAGGGGCATCTCTCTGATAACTACTTCCCTCTCTTCCGGGGTCCAGTGCCCTGTCCTTTTGAATTTCTCCTCATAACTAGCCATGAGCTCTAGCTTCTCTTTTATCTGTTCCTTACTTAGATTTTGCATATTCCTCACCATTCGCATCCAATATGCCGGTGGGTTTTTTTATTGGCTCTCTTTTGGCTTCTAACGCGTCTACAGTGTTCTCCACCTCTACAGCCATAAGATGTACCCCCTTAATGTCTATATCCGGATCATACACGCACAGCATAGCCTTTATATATACATTACCAGTGGTCATATCTTTTAGAACGAATATTAAACCTTCCTTAGTATCAAAGTTTTTTCCATATATATTAAGATCTCCCTTCTTAGTAGGAACACAGTGATATTGATAGTGTTTAGGAAAATACTTATTAACAAGTATCCACATGCCGTACTCCGCTATATTAGCCCTATAAGAGCTCTGGGTCATTCCATCTAATATGGATTTGGCTTCTTCTCCCTGTTGGTAAGACCTTACCAACTTCTCTCTCTCAGTATCTTCTACATACTTGGATGCCTTGTCATCATCCTCCATTATGTTTACAAAATCTTCTCCGTCCTTTTTCAAGGCATCATTTAATTTCTTCTTTTTGTTTTTTAATTCCGGGGTATCCCTTATATCCTCTACCACATGATCCGGTAGGTTGTGTTCATTTTCATTTCTAAATTTTTTCTCTTTAAAGAATAGGTTCTCTGTTTTTTTCGACATAGTGCCTCCTTAACATTCCTGCCAACCAGGAGGCTGACTTAGCCTGGGACATGTTGCTTATTTTGTGATAGTAAGATCCTTCTATGGGATTACCACTAACAACCTCGTAACTTTCCCAATTCTCTACTATAGTAACTAAGAACTCCTTTATTGGTATTATATTCTTGGCCTTGGTTTTCTTGTATTTATTCTTATACTGTCTCCATGGATGATCTGCTTTGGGTTTCTGATAAGGCACTACAGTATCTCCCCTGAATCTTCCTTTTCTACGGTGTTGTTAATTTGTATCCAGTTTAATTCGTCTGAGGACAGCTCGTCTTCCTGACCGTCTATATCTCGTTCTAGGCCGCAATAGGGACAAAAGGTAGTGTAATTATCTTCTAAGTCTATATATATATTAGTGTAGTCTAGATCAAAAGACTCTAGGCAATCCTTGCATACCATAAGTAGATTGTACCATATATACATATGAACTTAGAAAGTTGTACTAGAATGTATTAACATGGATCCGTTACACCATTAAGATCGCCCAGGGAAAAAATATATCGCGCAGTTAAGGCTCATTAAACTCTAATCTTATCCGGATCCCTGGGGTGTGGGTGGGGTACGCTAACCCATAGCTGTAGTAATACAAGACTACAGGTTATATGGAGAGTACTACATACTATAAGACATGAGAATAAGTTGAGGGTATAGGGTTTATAGGTAGACGTCGTTAAAGGTATATTATACGACGTTATAAATGCTAGTCATCTACTGTCACAAAGGCATCACGGGCAGAATTAAGCATATCCGCAATCTCTGTGTCACTTTTACCATGAAGATGTACAGATATTTCCCTCTTTTCAATTGTTTTCTTTTGAGATGGATACATTCCGTATATTTTGGCTACCATATCAAGCCCCCTTAAAGCATCCGAGTTCCTGCTATCTCTTCCGACTCCTGATTTTATCGCCTCCCGCATATTTTCGAGGACGAAAGATTTTGTTAATCCTTGTTTTTCCATCAAATCATGGAGTTCCTTTTGTATCACAGGTTTGGCTAAGTTTTCCGATGCTATAGCGTTAGCGGTGTTTCTATTCTTTACATTGTACGTCCTTGACGCCGCCTCAGTTCCATTAAACTTGTTGTCTATTAATTCCCTAACGAATGCTTTCTGTTTAAGTGTTGGCTTCTTTATCTTTATAGGAGCGTCTTTAGCTTTGCCCTTCTTTCTTGCCATGTCTATATTATACATCATGTATAGCTACTTCGTACATTCCAACCACTGCATACGTGGGATTATCGTTGTATCAATATATACAGGGTATTGACATGCTGTACATTCCAATGTAGTATTATGAGTATGGACAGTCGCAAAGTACAATTCGTACATAAGGAGAGAGACAAATATATATATCTCCGAAACATTAGTCGCACAAATATATCGACTAACTTTAGGGGGCATATAATAGAGGTGAAACCAAAGCAGTTACTGGTATTAGATAGACATAACGAGGAACATAAGGCTCTATCTACATATCTAACACACACCTTTGGCTTCGTCATAGATGTTAGCAGTAAACAAATTTAAAATGTCTTAGATGGACATTTAGGAGGTGAAAACATGATAAATTTTCATGAAGTATTAAATCTAGCTGATAGATGGCTAGAAATGGGGAATGCACAACAGTACTTTAAATTAGTACATAGTGCAGGTCTATTATCTGATAGGGAATATACAAAATTAAGAAAGGTTAAATGATGACTAAAGAACAAATAATAAACACAGCAGTAGATATTTTTGGATATTCAGACACCGACTTTGATGGCATGTCATATAGGGAAGTGGTCACCTATTTAGAAGACCAGATGGAAGAGATAAAGCAATTTTTAGAGGAGGCTAGATAATGAATATAAAAGACTTACAAAAGCATGATGTCTTCACTACCAAGCAAAGAGGAGAAGACACTATATATATAATTGCCGAGGATACACCAAAGGAGATTGAGGGACAGTTAAAATCTCTTTTGTTTTCTGTATCTACGGAGTTATCAATGGGACCAAACCTTGACGATACCTATAAAATGACAGCAGAGGCAATATACGTGTTAATGGATCATATCGAGTACATAGCCAAAGACTACGAAGACATGGAAGAGTTAAAGAGTGCTGTAGAGGAGGAAATACCAGAGCTTGCAGATGGTTTAGTTCCTATATATAACCACGGGTTAATCAGTTGGTTAAGCAGGGGCAATCAACACTTAGTTGATGAGGCAGTCGAGGAATTAGGGCATGGTAACAGTATAATCAGTGACATATCACAAGGTTATTACATGGCACAACAAAGAGTATGTTACGAAGTATTAAATTTTCTTTTTGATTAACTAGCAAAGTAACTTAATTAGCACGTTGTCCTCTTGTTTCTGCTAGTTAGCAAGGGGACAGCGACAAAGGAATAAATAAAATGAATAACAAAATGCAAGCGTGGGAGGGTGTAGAGTTTGAAAGTAGCACCGCAACCACACCACAATTTAATAGTTTTGCCCGTGACTACAAAGCCACACTAAAGGGCTTGTTACTGGGTAATTTAGAACTTGTTAGTTTTAACAAGGGTCATTTTTATGTTAGTGGTTTTGTACTTAATAAGGACAATGGGAAGTATGCGTATTTTTCTATTCCTGATGTCCGTTTCTTTCCTAATGAATGGAACAGCAACATCCTAGTAAGAACAGCCGAGCATGACAAGGACTACACAGGAGGAGCAAATAATTTCTGTAAGTTATCACAATTTGATGACTACATGGAGGAGTTAACAGCATGAGAAAGTTTGAAGTGTTAACCATAAATAGCAAGACTTACAAGGTCTTTTATAGTAAAAATTTTGGCTTTTTAGCCACGGAGGTAATAGCATGAACAAAATTAAATTATACATGGTTGAATATATACCCGAAGATGAAGCAGACGACATAACAGCAGGTACTTTTGAGATATTTCTACACAAAGACCAAGCTTTTGAGTTTGCCGACACAATAGACGAAGCTCTTTTAACAGGTGTTTACAGAGCTGACTTTAATAGTGATAGGGTTTTCATTGAGGACAGCACGTTAAATTATGAGGACTGCTCAGACTTATACGACTGGGACAGCATGGAGGAGGTAACAAGATGAACAAACAACCCTATGAAATAATGGCAGATAACCAAGAGATGACAGACCTATTAGTTAGAATTAGAGCAGTACTTGATGAGTACTTGAACAGGGGCAGTGTTTGGGATAACGACTTGCCAAGTCCAATGTCTCTAATTGAGGATATTACTAATTTATTAGAGGAGGGGAACAAATGAATAAAAAAACATATAGAGTATTCGTAACTCAAAAGGTTAGTGCGTACGTAGATGTTATAGCCGAGGACATACCAACAGCGCACAAATATGTAGATAATATGCTAGAGATGGGATTTGTACGCTTTGATGACCAGACAGCAGAACATGGTACAGAGATTGATGGTATAGTGTGTGAAGAGTGCGACAATGTATTCGAAGAGGGACAGGGAGCCTTTAAGAAAGACAGCGAAGATACATGGCTATGTGATGATTGTACTGCATCACTAAATAACTAGCGTTAATAGTGCAGTTAACCAGCCATAAAACTACTACTACCAGTTTAGGTTGACTGCACCATTTAGTGCTAATTTAAATATATAAGGAGGTGAATATATCCATGAAAAAAAACAAAATAGATAACATATATCCAAAACTGGGTTATGTTAAAAGATACTACAGAGCACCTAAAAAGGTGTTATTTCTCAACCTTAATAAGAGGGTAGAGGGTTGGGTTAAGCTTCAGGTAGTGGCGGAACGTCACGACAGACAGTTAAATACTATATTTTATCTAGTATCAACAGGAAAAGACAAATACAAGGAAGTGCCAGAAAGCCATGTACACTTTGCATATTAAATTAAAGGATACTTACACCTTATGAATGAAGTAATAAAACAACATGCCGAGTATCTAGCTAGTGTATTGCCGAGTATAAGAGAGGGAAACATGACAAAGAGAGAGCAATTAGCCCTATATCTCGATCTTATAAGGCAATATAAAAAGATAGTAAAGCATATAGACAAGTAAATAAATACTACAGTTAGCACTCTAATGTGAAGAGTGCCGACTGTATGTCATACATAATTAATTAGCAGACAATGCCGTGGAGTGCCAAGTCCCAAAAATAGAAATCCAAACAGGGGATTTGTTGGAGAATAGCGAACGTGTGGTTATCAGCTATTTGCCAATTTTCTTATCTTGATCCTTAGGGCCTGTTATCAGGTCACTTAGGTACTGTATAACACTAACAATAGCCATGATTACAATTCCAAACAGGGCTAATAACAGATTCAGAGCAATTCCTCCAATAAACATAGCCAGAACTAAGACCATTCCAAAATATATAAATCCTAACATACTAATCTTTCGTGATAGCTCTAATCATAACTGCTACTGGTAGTAACATTATAACTAGGGTTATCGTAAATACTGCCAATGCTCTAACTACAGAGGTCATGGCTTCAATTTGGTACAACATATACTAAAACCTTCCGATATAAATTTTATACGAGTCTAAATCAATCTTACACTTAGTGTCTTCTGGGTAGTCGTGGGAGTACAGCTCAGAAGATATAACTTCCCGCAGTGTTTCCTCGTCGACATACCCCAACTCTTTCCTATACTCTATCTTCCTAATATTATATTCCCCTATATCCCAGGAGGCAGCTGGGAAGATTCTTATGGACTTATCCTTTAAAAAACCAACTATTGTTTTTAGAAGCTGGTGCATTATCTCTAAGGAGAATATAAACAGTCCCATTCTAATAACTAAATTAATAGCACTATTTATCATGTATCTACTTTCTATACCCACACTTACTGCACATTAATACTTCTCTAAAGTTCTTACCTGTACTTTGGGCCTTACAAATGGGGCATTCTATAGTTCTATACTCCTTGTAACTCTTAGGTACTCTATTGCTACTGACTTTTCTTTTCTTCTTCATATAACGCCCTTCAATAAATTTTTAAACACTAATGATGAGGTAAGTTATTTATATCCTCTTTCAACTCCTTCATCATTCTAAGCTTCTTCCTTTTCCTATACTGCCTTGCTCTGAGCATATCCAGTCTTTTTGTCTGACCGGTTTTCTTATAGTTCCTAAGGTAGCACTTCCTGCACCACCCTGTCTTATTCCTGGCCCCTATTGGCAGGCTACACCATTTAGACTTACAGACACGCTCCTTACCGTTCATTATATACAGATCTATAGCCCTTGCAGCCAATTTAATAAACGTGTAATAGTTTATATCCTCGGGCTTCTCCAGCTTTATTCTAGCCAGGGCCTCTCTCTTTCTCTGCTCTACCGTCTTACCCATCTATGTATTCCTTCTTTTTATCAGAGGCTACTCTATTGACAAACCTTCTGTATCCTTGTCCGGTGTTCTTTGTATATATCTGCCTCACACGCTCCCTAGAAATGCCAAAAATCTTACCGATCTCTGCTAACGAAAGAGGCGGTTCGCTATGCTTGGCCATGTTTAGGATATCTTTAGTCCTTTGTATCATTTGGTTCCTTTCTTTCCTATTAAATAAAATTCATACTCTATTAATCCTGGTTTTATTGTTCTTCTATAGAATCTAGAGGCTATATTAAGATATATAGTACCTATTATTCCTCTGCTGGAAGCTCCTAATAGAGATCTTACAGCCTTTGCGCTGTTATCACAGGCCTTAACCGCACCTTCCGATGGTAGTTTATTATCCTTTATCTTATACCGTATATATAAACTCATTTCTTACCCCCTTCTGAAAGTTGTTTTATTGTTTCGCTATCCCACCCAACAAATAGCATCAGCAAAAACCACCAGCCACTTTTACCAAGCACGAAGACAACGTAAGATACGCACAGAAGTACTGCCATTGCAAAGATAAAAGAAAGTACCATATAGACCTTACAGCTACTCATTTATTACCTCCTTTGGTCTCTGCCTGTTCGAACACATCATTTAGTGCTTTAACAACAGCCCCTATGTTGCGCGAGTTTTCTATATAGTGAGGGTCTAATACCTCATGTACCATTCTTTCAAGTTCAATATCACTTTTTACTCCAAATCCCATATCTCTATATGAGTTCCAAGCCAACATATCCATATCGAATACTCTGCCCTCGAAATCACATACATCAACCAATTTACTTCCCCATATGTTTAACTTCACAATAGCTACATAATCGTCTAGACTGTTATCCCATTCCGCTACGGCGAGAAAATTACCCAGGTCACCTTTATATTTTCTTGATTTAAACTTATCTTTCATTTCTTATCCTTTCCTTTTGTTTGGGATAGGTATTGTTCTGCTGCCTTTATTCCCAACTCCCTCATAAAGTGTTTATCCTGCACTAGAAACGCAAACACAACACCTCTATCTATATCAGTTAACTTCTCTGATACACCCCGCTCGTAGGCACCCTCTCTTTCCTTTTGTAGTAAATTAGACAGTTCCTTTTTCAACACTTTTTTATCCCCTGCGTTGTGCCAAGCTAATTCAAATATTTCTTCTATTGTCTTTTCGTTAGTTTGTTTCATTTAGTTTCGTATCCTTTCCTTTGGCTTGGCCGGTACTGCCCCTCCCCCAAACTCCGTACTTATACATTTTACTGACCAGCATGCTGAACATTTGCCCGTGTATATAGCACAATGTTTCTTCATCTTCAGAACAAGACTCGCCAAAATCTGCCATTCCTACTGCTTCCCGGTACAAGTCTAAGGAGGCGTGTAACAGCTCGTGGCTGGTTATTTCTGAACCTGCGTCAGCTAATATACGTATAATCCCAAGATTGTTATATCTTTCTTCTGTACCGTCCTTGTGTATTACAATCCTTCTGACTGGTTGGCACACCGCCAGGCAATCTTCTACATTGTCGTATATCTTGTAGTTATTGGCATCCTCAACCAGCTTCTTCCTGTCGTCATAAACGTACACCCAATACCATAGGGGGTATTCCGTTGCCTTTATTTTAAACTTCTGTATAACCCTCCTACTCATACTTTGTTAACCTTCCTTCCAGCCTCTTTATTACTAGTCCAGTTACATCTTTACCTGTCTTTTTGTTAGTTACTATCATTCCTTACCTCCTTTGGTTTGGGATAGGTATTGCTCTACTTCCTCGTTTATTACCTGTTCTGGGTAATTACCCGTCATCTTCACCTCTTTGTTCTCTCTATATAAAGTCTTAGCAAACTCCCTCACAGCTTCTTCTACTTTCTTTTGTACTTGAGAAATAGCTTTGTTGTAACCTTCCTTATAAGCTACCTGTACAGACAGGTCTCCATACGACTCGCCCATTATAGGTAATAGTTCCTCAACTGACTTTGTTTTTATTGTCTTTTCATTAGTTTGTTTCATTGTTATCCTTTCCTTTGGTTTGGGAGATGTACTGTTCTAGTGCTATATCTATCTCTGTTACCGCCCTGTTATATCCACTATAGCTATACAAAACCAGTCTCTTGTCAGTTTCCTTTGAATATTCCTCATCTATCTTTAGTTCCTTTGGCAATGTTTCTCTAAACCCCCTAAGGGCTTCTTCTTGTTTCTTTTGTATGAGGTTGGTTAGTTCCCCAATAAATATTTCCTCGGGAGTTGGGTTATTCTCCATAGCCGCTTCTTGCGTATAGTCACGGCAATCTTCGTTATACCCCCTTATTATTTCCTCTATTGTCTTATTAGTTTGTTTCATTTCCTATCTTACCTCCTTTGGTTTGGGAGAGGTATTGTTCTGCTTCCTCGTTTGGCTCATTATCCCACTCACCGTTTAGTCTTCTAATTTTCATATAGACATTTTCAATAATGTTCTCAAGACCTGATATTTTAACCTCATTGTTTTTATCCGACTTTATTATTTTTTCAGCCAGTAACATAAAGTCTTCCCCATTGCTTGCTAGCTTCAGTTTTTCTATTGCGTTCATTACTTATCCTTTCCTTTGGATAGAAACAAGTTTACATACTCCATCATTTTATAGAAGTTGAGTATATTAGGGTTTATTTCGTAAGACTGCTCTACTTCATCATAAAGAAATAAACTTTTAGCAAACCCCCTAACAGCTTCTTCTTGTTTCTTTTGTACTTGGTCGTTTGGAGTGTAGTTTTGAGCTACCAATTTTATTATCTTGTCTCCGTATTTTCTTGTGTCTTCCTCCAGTATTTCTGTAAACTCCTCGTCATCGTATCTCTTGTAATATGTGCCATAGTTCCAATCTATTAGTTCCTGTATTATTTCTTCTATGTTTTTATTGTTCATGTTAATTGTTTCTTTAAGTTATTAAAACTTTCTTCACTTAGTTCTATTTCTTTTCCGTCTATGGTTATTGTGTGGGTTTCCCCTGTTTCTTTCAATATTCCATACTCCACGACACCACCTCCTATAAGTTTTGAGCATGTAATAGTCTTTTCCTCGTCTGTTATTTTTCTCCAACTACATATACCTGCAAAAGCTTTTAATCCAAACGACAGCGTTCCTTTACAATTTATACTAAGACCTGCTGATACTCCGCTATACTTACCAGCTTCGACATGACCCCCAGCTTTGATATAATCCCCAGCCCCGATATACCCCCAAGCTTTGATATACCCCCAAGCTTTGATATAACCCCCAGCTTCGACATGACCCCCAGCTTCGATATACCCCAAAGCTTTGATATAACCCCCAGCTTCGATATAATCCCCAGCCCCGATATACCCCCAAGCTTTGATATACCCCCAAGCTTTGATATAACCCCCAGCTTCGACATGACCCCCAGCTTTGATATAATCCCCAGCCCCGATATAATCCCCAGCTTCGATATGACCAGTTACATACAGCCCTTTACTGAGCTCTATTTCTAGGCTATCCCGTGTAATCAAGTCACCTTCAAATTTATATCTCCAACCCTCGTCTATTATTCCTTTTGTGTCCTTTGTTATTCTCATAAACTACCTTTCAATTTACTACTTTTTAAATCTGCCTTATCCCTGTTCATTTCTAACTCCATGTCTGCCTGTTGGTCTAGCTCTTTTTCTTTAGAAAACCCTGTTAATTCCTCAAACTCTTTCTTTGTTAACTTCCCTTCCATCCTTTTTATTACTAGTCCAGTTACATCTTTACCTGTTTCTTTGTTAGTTACTATCATTCCTTATCCTTTCCTTTGGTTTGTAGTCGATCTTTTATAAACATCTCCGCCGACTCTGTTTTGTTCCCTTCACCTAGCTCAAACAAATAAACTGTAAACTCCCTAACAGCTTCTTCTACTCTCTTTTGTATGAGGTTGGTTAGTTTTTGTCCATACTTTTCCACACACTTATCATAGGATATCTCATTATTTTTCCTATTTTCTTCTTCTGTTTTGAAGGGTGTGCCACCCATGGCACAATCAAACCCCCCTTGCATAATGTCTTCAACTATTTCTTCTATTTTCTTTTCATTAGTTTGTTTCATTGTTATCCTTTCCTTTGGATAACTCACTTTCGCAGTCCTCACACAACATATCTGTTTTATCCGATATTTTTTTCATAATTACATGGCTTGGTTCTTTGTATAGTTTCTTATGATAATCACACATCGCAAACATCTCGCCATCTCTATAAACCTCTATATTGGTAAACCTGTATAACCTAACTTTTTTCTTACTATCTTTCATTCCTTACCTCCTTTAGTTTGGGAGATGTATTCAAACTCCCTTTCCGCATAGTTCCTAGACATAAATAAAGCAAACTCACTCTCAAAGTCGTCTAGGTTTATATTCTTACCTTCTTGTACAAAGTCGTAGAAATGGTGTAACTCCTCAAAACATGCTTTCTCTTTCTCTTGTTGTAGTTGGGCACTGCACTTACGCACTCTTGCAACATTAGTGCCGTTGGTCAGATAATCATTAAGACTAGGTTTAAGGTTAGCCCATGACATTATCTCTAAATATCTAGGGTATCCAAACATAACCTCCCGCACGAACCCTATTAAAATAGATTCTACTTTGTTTGGTTTTTCAGAACTACCCCACGCATTGTTGTTCCATTTTTCTGTCATTTTACTTATTGTCTTTTCATTAGTTTGTTTCATATATTTCCTCTTAATAAATTTTTACTGTCCCTCTCCCCTTACGTGGTCTTATTTGCTTCGTTTTAACGCTTAAGAGCTGACTTGGGGGGACTATGTGCCCGCATAGCCCCTCCGAGACAATTCTCAAGCCTTACTTTGTATATTTACTAGAGTGATATAATCTTTCGATTGTATAATTTTCTTTGCCTTCACCTCCAGTATGTCCTTATCATTTTCTATTGCCCCTGCCTTTTCTACTATGTCATTGATACCGGCCATCATATTATCTATGTCAGTACCTCCCTTTCCTCTCATATAAAATACATAATCTACCTTATAAGGAGGAGACAACATCTCTTCTATTTGAGGCTCTATTTCCTCTAGAGCCTTCTTCTCGAAAGCCTTCCAGGACTTGGAGGATATAGGTATTACCCTTCCTCCAACCTTAACCAGCCTCTTAGAGTTCTTCTTGCTGGCTACCCGTCCTGTAAGAACTATCTTCATAACTAATTTGCCAAAAAAATAAATCTTCTAAAAATGACTCCTGATATTACTGCTAAAGAAATCCAAATCAACATGTACATATAAGTGTGCGTAGTATCTACAGATACCTTGCTAACCTTGAACCTCTTGGCATGGTCCTTAATAGTTACTATGCGCTTTCTTCCCATAAACTTTATGCACATTCCTACATTCTCATCATCAGCTGGTACCCACCAACCTTTCTTTCCTTTAACCACGAACTCGTCTGGTTTAACATCTGATCTTATCCTAGATCCATTTATATCTAATCTATTATTGGTTCCACCTCGCATATTAGGCTACCTCCCCATCTATAGATTTAAGTAAGTCTGATATGTCTTCATCGCCAGAAACATCTTCTTCTTCTTCTTTTCCATTTAACACTCCGGAAAATCTATTAACCATATCTGCCATTAATGATTTTTCCTCTTTAGTTGTCTTATCTCCTATTTCCATGTTTACTACGTGAACTACTGATCCATAAGAGGTGTCTTGCTCTACTGTGGTCATAACAACAACATTATCCAAGTTACTAATGCCCTCAGCGGATAATTTAGACATATATGGTTTCCATCCTGACCAAAGGTTGTATCCCTTAAAGGTCATAATAAATGGAGACTCTTTGCTATTAACATCTAGCATAACAGCTCTATATGCTGGTACTTGAGTTTCTTCTCCTGTTTTTATATCTTTTTTAGTAGCCTTGCCTTTTTTAGCAAAAGCCAACAATACTTTTATCTCCTTATAGGATTCCTTCTTTGTATTGTGGAAAAACTCTCCTGGTTTAGCTTTACTGCCGTCTTCCATTTGAGCATTTTTACTATTGGATTGAACTACATACATATAAGGCATGGAGATATCCCCAGGCTCTATTCCTGATATAGTACCGATAGTACCAAAATTATTTACTGGAGCTACTGGCTCCTCTTTCTTCAAATCCATGGCTCTTTGATTAGCCTTTTCTGCTACTGCACTAGACATTATTTAGTCCTTTCTCAACTTGTTCTTAACAAGTAAATCATTTACACGATTCCTAGCATTGTAAACTGTCTGGGGTGACCTTATATCAAACTTAGACATAACTTCACTCAAAGACTTATTGTTTATAAAATACTCTGTTACTACCTTCAAATCCCAACTCCTCTGGGCTTCATAGGATTTGCGTTTTAAAGGTATGGATTCTAATCTTTCCATGTAGTTTCCTTCCATACGCTACAACAAATACTAATAGTTCCTCTTTAATATATTACAATTATTACATATTAGGTACGTAGTGTCAAGTACATAACGGTTAATGTTAAAATAATGGGGTAGAAAATGTCTCCACTGCGTCTCTCATAAACGATTTCTCCTGTATATGTGTATACGCTTTAGATTGATCTATATTCCTAAGGGTAAACACCACATAAGATACAGAAACGGCCGACAAATTTTTTTTCTGGTCTTCATACCAAGAGAATAACTCGTCAAAATTAGTTTTCCCTTTCATTTCCCTTTTTACTTCTGATAATGTCACTAGCTAAACTCCTTCTAAACTTATCCACACCCATAAGAAATTCAGGTAACTGATCGGAGCCAAATGTTACCCCCTTTTTGGTGGGTAGCCACTTTACATCCCAGTTCATCCTGCTTACAAGGTAGGTACGAATGTGGTACAATACCTTCCCTTTGAATACAGACCTAGTAAACCAAATCTGTTCACTATCGTTCTTTTTAATTTTAATTAGAAGTTCATCGTTCATATATTAATTACTAATAGATTATCTAATAGGTAGTATTACCTATTTATGTAGTTAATGTAGTTTCCGTTTTATCTCGGTACATTATGTCCGGTTATCCGTTGGACTTACACATTGCTTTCAGTATAGACGCCAACAGGTTTTAGTACTTCATGGACGTTACCGGTCTCTACTACCCCCAAACCATGACTAGTACGGCATTACAAATGAGTTATTTGTATCGGTCTTCCGGTCTTTTTTATAGTCGCTTTTCCGTTGCGACACCCGTTTCCGAATTACCACATGAGGGCGGGCGCTTACCTTATCCAGTAAGCTGTGGAGCAAACAATTGTAGAAAACAAAAAACCCGCAGGACTACAAAGTCTTAGCGGGTCTATATTTTCATTGTTTCTGTGGGTATTGGGCATCTTATTAAATCTAACATATTTCACTATTAGCAGACAATACCCATTGAGTGCCAATATTGACAGTGATACAATATAGTAGAAGGTACAGAGTATACGTTTAAACAAATAAAAGAAATCGTAATAAATTATATTAAAAGGAAGTTAAATGAACCAAAGAAACGTAAGTAACGTATCATTTATGTTTATAGCTATTACCCTAATGGGAGTAACTACAACTCTATTCTCACAAGATAGATTAGTAGAAGGTGCAATATTTAGTGCCTTAGTAATGGTAACGCTAATACTTAGAGAGAAATTTAAGATAAATTAGTAGTTCTACCCATCATCGTAAGATGGTGTTTTTCTCGAACCTACTGTCACAATAACTTGTGATGGTGGGTAGGACTATTAAGTAAGTCCTTATAAGTGTTCTTCTGGAATGGTGGGACTAAATAGCTTATAGGGCTTTAGTAGTCTGTTAGTAGTTTGAAAGAGTGGGAAGCTAAAAAGAAATAAAAACGCAAAGGTTTGCTTAGTTTTCCTTTGCCCCACTCTTTGAGACTATTAACCCTAACAAAAGGAGAAGACAATGGGAGCCATAGTTATATCTGTTACGTACCTACGTGGTATGCGACAAGATACACGACCGTATTCAGGCACGGGAACAGACCCCGATGCCGTTATGAAGACGCTTGTTAAAAAGGCTGAGCGTAAGGGTTGGAAGATATACGACATAGAAGTCGTATCCAGCTCTTTTACGAAAGACTTACCCACAGACTAAAAGGAGAAGGAGATGTCCTTTCCCAAACACATGCGTAAGGCATGGGGGAAAAGGGTAGGTTGGAAGTGCGAAAGGTGTGGGAGAAAGTATTCTCAAGGATATGCCTTGGAATTTCATCACAAACTGCCCACGAGCATGGGAGGCGAAGACAGCTACGACAACATAATCTGTTGTTGTCTAATGTGCCATCTCTTTTATCACGAGCAACTAGTCAGTGTTGACATTAGACAGCAATCTTCTGTAAACATCATTAGAGGCAGGATAAATAGAAATGGTATTAGAATAAGGGGAAGGAAAATCAGGCTCAAAGCCAAACATAAATAGCTCTCTGAATAAGGGGGCTATTTCCTACGTGTTATAATTAGTGTATGAAAAAATATATAAAAGAGCTCATAGATACCCTACAAATGATTTGGAATAAACTTCCAAAAGAGGTTAAGGTATCTTTATTTATTACCATGTCCTATACGATATCAGAGATAATATCAAACTTGGAGGGTATTAATGTAGTGAACGGTACCTATAAGGTACTATTGGTTGCTGGTATCAACATTATCTTGGTCTTCTTGAAGGAACTCAGAAGAAGAATCTCCGCTGTCAGGGCTATTGTTGAGTCTTCTAAGACTGTTAAGTAGGCTGTAGGCAAATATTTTAGATGATTCTTTAACGGGGATATTCCCGCTCTCTAAGGACTCTATTCTACTCTTTAGCCTCTTATTCTCTTCTCTAAGCTCATTTCGTTGTTTCTTGTATTTCTCTTTCTCAACTTTTTGATAATCTCTATCTATTTCCATCTCTTTTAGAGGTGTTAGAGCCCCTGTATGGGATTCTGAGAAGTATTCTATATATAAGTAGGGGTCTAGGTAATAAATGCTTATTAAATCCTTGTCCCACCCTTTCTGAGGGTCTGGCCAAAATGGAGATCCAGAGTCTAGAGAAGGTTTAACGTGTTTTTTCCAATGTTCCCAAGTAAACAGTTCAAAGTGTAGATGAGCGTACATATCGTTCCAGCCAGTATTACCTACTTCTGCTATCTTATCCCCAATATCTATTTCTGACCCCACTCCGTATAATATAGAAGATTGTTTTAGATGGGCAAAGTGGCATACCAATACGTCCCCATTACTAAGTGTGTGTTTAGTGTAGCAGTGAGTTCCATACCCGGGCCAGTTTCTTCCTAGCCATAACATTTCTCCGTTGGCAGGCATATACACTGCATCCCCTTCATCCTGGTTTCCATACCCCTTGTTGTAGTCTACCCCTTCATGAAAGTATCCTAGAGATGACCAATCAAGAAATGAGTAACCGGCCCAATCAGGGTATATTCCGTCATATTCTGTTGGGTGTATCCAGGAATTAGCTAATTTCATTTCTTTACTAGCAGGCTTATTATACCTACTACACCTGTCATTATAGAGGTGATAGCTGTTCTAGTAGCCCATACTATTCCCCCATTAATGCCTTTTACTTTGTCAGCCAATAAGTTTAGTGACCCTACTGTCTCTGTAAATTCCACTTTAGAAACATATGTGTCCTTCATTTCCGACTGGACTTGGGCTATGCTTTCCTTTATCTCTGTTCTGACCTTGGATATATCTTCTCGTATCTCTTTTCTACCGTCTTTCCATTCTTCCCTAAGGCTATCCATAGACTGTAGTATTATATTCATCTGATAGAATGATGCCTCTTGACTTGTAGGTATTTTATCCATTATATTTTTCCTTAATCAATCCTTCAAAGCCAAAATTTAAAAACTCTATTTCTTCTCTATTGGTTATAGGGATGACTAGATCCCTTATTCCACAGAAAGCGTAATTATCAAATATTATTAGTCCATACACAGCATTTTCTTGGCTTGGTATTTCTATTATATCAATATCTGAATTAATTAGCTTTTTCACTCTCCTGTTATATATCTCACGTTCTTTTTCTGTAGGGTTATCTTTTAGTTTCCCGTAGATGATTGTTACTTTGCCATCGAAATTTACTAAATAGTCTAACCATTTATCTTTTCCCGGCAAGTCTGACCATAGATTAAAAGGAATAAATAACTTTATAGTTCTAGATTCTTTTGACTTCTCTATAGCCTTGTCGAAAAGGTCTCTAGAATCACTACTGGTCACTGTATCCTCCCATTATGTTAGATAATATTGCATTAGAGGCAGGTTTTACTGCATTGAGGGATGGTTTTAATACCCCTTCTCTTAATAACTGTCTGCCATAAGGAGTTGCTATCCCGTATAAGGCCGGAACTATCCCTAAAGAGGATGCTCCTCCCCCTGCCATAGCAGCTATACCTGATAAAGGTGTTCCTACTATAGATGGAAGGAAGGCACTTTTGGTTACTAATTTTTCAAATCCCTGCGAGGATAAGTTTGATAGGTCATTTAATTTAGCCCAGTCCTCGTATCGCTTTGTAGCGTCTTCTACTCCCTGTTCTTCTAAATATTTAACTATTTTATCCTTTAGTTCCTTACCTGCTATGTTTCTTCCTTTTTGTTCACCGCTCTCAAATAGTCCGCTGAATACCTTTTGTAGCCCGGATCTACTATTAAATGATTGTTCCCCGAATAGGCTCTTTAAGGTTTGGGCTGCCTGAGGGTTAATATTATATGTAGAGGCCCCTTCTTCTGCTAATGAAGATATCTCAGACTTTGCAGTATCCTTAAGATCCCTTATAACAGTGTCGAACCCTTCCAGTTTGGATTTAAGTCTGTTGTTATCTGCCAGCTTTTCTACATCTATCCCTTTTGCTAAATTCTTCCTTTGTTTTTCTAAATCATCTATTATGTCAGTTACATCTATCTTTTTACCTTTTTCCAAGGCATCGTCAAATAGATTCTGCATTGGTTTCCATATATCGTTTGCTGCCTCTCTAGATGTCCTGGCTATAGTTGCAGGTTTTACCCCTTTTGCTTTTGTTAAGACTCCCCCTATCTTCTCTATCGCGCTAGGTATAAGTCCCGTGGCTTCTGGCATGTTCAATCCAAACGCTCCCTTTTGAGAGGGTTTAAGTGCCTTTGTACCCCCTAATATATAATCTAACAGTCCTTGAATACCAGCCTCTCCAACCGTTTTAGCTCCCCATGTTAAGGAGTCTTTCCAGTCATCGTTTACCAGATTACTTATAGCTTCATTACCTATGGAGAAGTCTTCTGATTGAGAAGGTACCTTCTGTCCTGTTTGCTGTAACTTCTGCTGAGCATAGGGGGTGAGTTCAGCTCCCTTTTGTGGGGAAAATAACTCTGCTAGACCTCTGGGACCTAAGTCAGATAGTTGGTTTATTATTTCTTTTACACTTTTTCCGGTAGCGTACCCTGAGGCTGTCCCTAAAGGTCCTAAAAAACTACCTCCTATAGACCCTATTGTTGGTAGTGACTTTACAATACCGCTGTCTCTAGCTGTCTTCTTATTTGGTGTACTTGATAAACTAGGGTCTTCTCTAAAGTTGTTATCAAATCCTATTGTAGGGTCTTCTCTAAATGGCATTATAACGCCTTATATCTGGATGGATTAAACTCATTCTGAGGTATCCACCCGAACTTGCCGGTTGCTAAATCCTGTACTTTTATTTCCTGACTTTGGTTCTGTTGTCCTCCTACCCCAAGCCCGCCGGTTATAACATTGAATAATTGGTTACTGGCATCTTCCCTTGACCCGTAGACAGAAGTATTTTTATCGGCTATTTCCTTTAATATCTCTAGAGCTTTTCCAGGCCCCTCTGTATACCCCATTAAAGTGGATAGAGGGTCTCCCTGTACAAAGTCTGCATATAATTTTTGTTCGTCTTTGTTTAAGGCTGCACCAGACCTAGATCTAGATAGAACGTCTACTAGGTTTGATAAATCTGGCTTTAGAGATCGTGCGTCTGAGTTAAATAAACGTCCTAGACCGGCTATGCCCTGTGCTGCCGCTGTTTTAAAAAGGTCTGGATCATTTTTTAATACATTTTGTATCCTGTTTATAGAGTTAGACGCAGCAGACCAGTTACTTAAAGTATCTTGTTGACCCTGGTTTAGACTGAAGGCGTTATAGTACTTTAGTAAATCATCTATACTTGAACCAGAGGATTTACTCTGCTCCAAGGCTAATTTTTGATTATTATAGTTTCTTGTGGTCTCTGAGTCATACTCATTTAATAAATCCTGATATAGGTTTCTGTTTAGGTTCGCGGTGTTAGTCAGACCGCTTGTATATGAATTATAAGCATTAGTACCTGCATTTATAGAGTCGGCAATACTTCCTCTTCTTTGCCCTAGTATGTTTGACAAAGTAAGCATTGGAAGTGCCTCGGTCTGCGTATATTGGCTGACCAACTTTTCTCTAGTAAATGGATTAAATATATCTTGATATTTTTCTCTCGCTACATTTGGAGATGATAAGTATGATGAAGTGGCCTTGTCCAAAGGTTCTACTAAATCGGCGTTGTATTCATAAGCTTCGTTTAACTTATTCTTTAACTCGTCTGGAATAGAATACCCTGCACTAGTGGCTGCCGATGCCTTAGATGCGGACTCTGTAGCTACCTTCCTTGCTTGTTGTACTTCGTTTAATGTTGGCATCTTAATACCTTAAATAATCTGGAACTGTATACCCGCTCAATAAATCGGCCCCAGACCCGCCGAATCTTCTAGTGTATGACTGTGAGAGAGGGGTATTGTACTGAGTTATTGCTTCCCCTTTCCTCTGTAATATTCCCCCTTCTATGGAGGCTTTCTTGTCTCTTTCTAGGTCCCTTTCTCTATTTGAGGCATCTATGTCTAAGGCTTGTCCTTGTCTATAGTATTTGCCCAAACTGTCTTGGTACCCTATGTTACTTAGTTCATTATTTACAGTTTTATCTACTTCTAGATTTCCTACTGCCCTGTCTTTTATACCACTAAAGAACATCCCGCTTCCGGCGAATCCCTCTGATACTTGAGATTCTGCTCTTGCGAAATCTCTAGAGGACTTGGCATCCTCGTACCCCTTCAAAGTGGTGAGAAGGTTTTTGTCTGATTCCAGGGAGTCTCTTTTCAACTCTATGCCCTTCATATAGTCGTCTAATAGTTCTGTATAGTAAGGGGCGTATTCTGCAGTAGCTGACTCTTTTGCCAACTCTTCATCAAAAGCAAAAGGGTTACTAGAAGTATATTCTTCTAACCATCCTTTTTCCTCTTCTATTCTTTTAAGTTGGGAGTTTAAAATATCATCTGCTGGATTGGTCTGATTTTGGGATATATAGTCCGGTAGATCTTTCCATTTACCTTGTGACTTTCCTTCTTGGTATTTTCTATATTCTTCTGTATTCTTACCGCCAAAATATTCGCTAACAGAATAATTACCTGAATCAGACCCTTCTGTAACGGAGGGTGATCCATAACTAGAGGAATAATAATCCATGTTACCGCCTCCACCTGATTCAGGTGTGGCAGGAGAATCTCCGTAGTAATTACTATTTATTCGTTCCTGTAATAGGTCTAAGTAGTCCCTATATTCTGAAAGGTTTGATAGATTTAGACTACTGCCTGCTGGCACTGAACTAGGGGCCATGCTCCTAGCATTAGTTCCATAGGGCCCTGACAATACTCCAGAAATAGGGTCATAGATTTGTTGTGTGTTTGCCATGCTATCTATATTATAACTTATAAGTCTACTTACCTAAAGCTTTGGTTCTCACTAGCACCCCCGTGTCCACATCTACTTTAAACTTTGTAGCAAATAACGGATCTTTTATTACCTCATTAAAGAACGGAGCGGAATCACTGTATAGTATTCTGTCTATATACTTCTTGTCCCCAACCCAAAATTTGTCTTCCCCTTTGTAGTGTTTATTACCTCCTATTGAACCGACTATGTTACCTTTTTCTTTATCGAAGAATATTATCACGGTATTGCCGATCTGGTGAATATGATAACCTTATATACCCTACTTATATTAGGATAGTCTGCAGTTATAGCTACCTCTTTATCGGTTATTCTATAATCCAAAGTTCCAGGCGATCCGTCCCTTATCACTGGAATCCTTCTATAAAATGTACCATCTCCGTCACTATCTACCTGGAATACCCACACCTTTGGTACAAACCCCAAATTATGATATATCACAGCTTCTGATTGATACTGGGTATATACAGTTACTATATTAAATATACTGTGGGAGGCTAAAAGGGAGCTGTAACTTAGGTTTTTGTTGTCAGTGCTTCTAACATCGAACCCTTCTTTTGATACCTTAAATACTGAGGTCATGTTATCTCCTCAGTAAATATATAGTAGAACCCGTTGACGGTCCCAGGAGTCGGGGTATTTATGTTTTCCACAGAGATGTCTATTTTATCATCGTATATCTTTGTATAGCCGTAGGAGTAGTACGCAGCCCCGTCTATAAACCAGTCGTGTTGATATAGTTCATCTGTTTTTGTTACTCCCCCTCCCCCATCATCTTTTAAATATTGGGAAAATACCATTACATACGGTATATACCCCAAGTCATGAGATATTGATTTTGTTCCTATTATGTTGGTGGTAAAAGACCCATAATCATAGACCTTTAACAAAGGGTAATCAGAATCAAGAAAGAAGTCATCCAAGGATATGTCATCTATTACGTCTTTTCCCTCTTTTGTCACTCTCACCAGTCCTTGAGGAACTATAAGAGGTATGGGCCCTGTGGTGGTGCTGCTAGAGCTAGTAGACGAACTGGTATTTGTAGTTGACGTACTTGTAGAGGTGGTAGTTGTAGTGGTAGTTGTGGTGGCAGGGGCGGTATAATTTATCACCAGTTCAGGGGACTTAGAAGAGTCTCCGTCATACGAATACCACCTTATGTTTTTACTAGTATCTGAACCATCATCAACTATTAGCAGTCCAATGGCATTGCCGCTGGACCAGCCTGGTCTATCTATTATCTCTTGTATTATGGAAGTTATAGAGGGAGGGGAAGTCTCGTCTTCCGCCGAATAGGTATTTGAATCATCCCAGTCTACAGAGGCAGAAGTTCTGGTATCTCCAGTAGGGTCACTAGAAAAGGTGGACACATCATCAGCATCTATTCCGTATATCTTTGTCCTTACGGTACTCCCAGAATATGTACCGCTGTAAACCCTCCACCCCATCGATACCGAGTTTATTGTAGACCCTTGTGGTATGGTTACGTTAGGATATCTAAAAGCAGCCTTTGAATCATAGGTAAAACGGTTCCCCGTAGGAATGCCCACTCCGGCAGTGTACCAGGAGTAAGACCCTACTAGTACATTACCATCGTCACTGCTCTGTCCTGGCCTTCCTCTCCATTCTGTCATACATCCCCTTCATAAAATATCTCATACCTAACTTCGTATTCCTTTGAACTCGCCGAATTATTATCTAGTTTCATATATACAAACGTATCGTCTACATATAGAGAGCAGTTTGAAGAGACATACCTTCCACCTAGATCCTCAGGGTCAGAATTAGCTATATACCAGTTGTTATTTGAAGTGTCCCTAAAGTATGCCATGGCAAGGGGCTTGTAACCAAGAGAATGTGTTATAGTTTTTGTACTGTTACCAAAGGCACTAACTGTCTGGGTGTAACTGTCTCCCTCAGAAGTCTTTAAATGATTTATCTCCCCATCGAATATTAAGTTATTTGGGTCTGATTCCCCAAGTACATCGAATCCTGGTTTAGATATCTTTACTACTAATGCCATACATTTATTATAGACCATCCTCGCCTATAATTACACGCCAATTGGCCCCATCACCTACCAGTATCTGACCGGTATCCCAGTCTATTTGTATTTTTCCGGAAGTAGACCTAGTTATACCACCACCTATAGAGCTTCCACTAAGTATAGGTATCTCAAGGGAATTTGAATCCTCAGTACCTACTGATTTAGAAGGGATGTTCTTGTATAGAAGTTTTGTATAACCGGCCTCTCTGTATGTCATAGTATCGCTGTGCTTGAATAAAACAAGTCATAGTCCTCTATTAGGAAAGACTCCGAACCAGATGATTGTATGAACTGTAACTGTATGCCCATACCTCTTCTTGGGAAGTCATCCTTAAACTTAAACTCCGTTAGGGGGTTATCTGCCTTACCGGTCATAGAGTTCCACTCTGAATGTACCCAGGAACCCTCGTCCTTTGTCATATACAGAATCCTGTACATGACCGTAATGTCCCCTTGACCGTTAGCCACGTATAATCTAATAGAATCAAAAGTTTTTATCACCCCTCTACCTTCTGGGAATACGGGCTGGTCTATTAACACGAAGGATATATCCGAGGTGTCGTATTTGTAGCCATCAGAGACCTTTAGCACTTTACCAGTAGGAGTGCCAATATAGGTGTCATTCTTACTGTTTTGTCTCCACTCAGTGGACTGTTCTATTGAAAATGGTAAGGACCTTGTAGACCAAGACTCTGTTATAGTATCCCAAGACACTACACAGTTACTAATGGTATAACCGTCCCTGGTAGTAACAGTTCCTATAAAAAACTCTATTAGAGTCCTGTCTGTTTGCCACCCTACTACAGAAGATTTCATATCAGAAGATATTCCCTCCATTATATCTTCGATAGGCAGGGATAGTATTAAAGAGGTATTGCCTGATATACGTCTGATAGCGTTGCTTGAGGGGTCGTAGTAGTAAGTAAACTCATCTTCATCTACGATACTTCTTCCAGAAGAAGTTCCAGGAGCCTCTTTTATCTGTCTAAGGGTGTTTGCCTGTACATTGTACCTGTGTACAGAGTTGTTTTTAAAAATCAGCAGTTCATTAGAGTTACTGCCAAAACCGGTTAACTCGTCCCCGTCATCGGTTTTTACATCGAACCAGTTACCTCCTACCCAGAAGTCAATACCAGTACCGCTAGAGCTAAGGGTCTCTGATAAGGTTATCTGTGTTTCTGAATCTACAGACCTTACCGTGTATTCCCCCGCACTACTGCCTGACTCCAATATAATCTTATCTCCTACCTTTATGCCATTAGTCTTGAAAGTAGAGCCGGAGGAAGTAATAACTGCAGAATCTACTGTAGTTACCAAATCTGATCCTGTTTCCAGTCCCCATTGTATCTGATCGTTTTTTGGCAGGTCTGACATCCAAACCCTGGATCTATAGTACGTGCCATTAATCTGTATATTACCTATGAATAGTTTAACGGTGTGGGATTTTATATACTTCCCTATAGGAGAGTCCGACAGGTTGGTGGTATTGGACCATGTTCCAGAGGAATTTCTGCTGTAATTGGCGTCCTCTCCGTTTACAAAAAATGCGTGATCCAAAAAGTTAGTAGAATATACGTCAGCAGTAAAGTTAAAGTGAGGAGACTCTACGTGGTCCCATACTTCTGTAACGCTGTTGTATTCCTTTATTACTCCATATCTTATGGCTATTAATTTGTCGGTCCCATCTGAGTAATTAATACCATGTAAACCATTAGTTTGAGACATTACGCTGTGGTTGTAGAACTAGAAGATGTTGAACTGCTTGTGCTGGAAGTACTTGTTGATGTGGATGTTGATGTGGATGTTGTGCTGCTAGATGTCATGTCGTTTCCTATCTTGCTCATCCCTTTAATCTTTTCCACCCCTCCTATACGACCAAAAGAAGCGTTAACTGCTAGATCTACTTCTCCCCCTTCCCTCATAAATTTAGTGGTTTTTCTCTGTATCCCTCCTGACATGTTACCCCTTGAGTAGGGGTTCTGATTTGTAGTTGTGGGCATTACCAGTATTGTTCCCTTCTAGTACTAGAGTTTCCCCCCGGTCCGCCAAAATTTTTAGACCACCCCTGAGGACCTCTATACCTGATCCATTCTCTTTGTCCTTTTTGTCTCCTGGTTCTTTCTTTTAATGACTCTAAAGACGAACTAACTCTTACCGCATACTTGTCTGCATTAGTAGTATCGCTCTTTATGTCATCGAATATTCTATATAATACATAGTCTACATATCCCTTTGAGTGAGGCACTACCAAAGTGTCATCGAAGGAGTCAATGTCTGTTAATTCAAAAAAGTACACTGGGTATAAATAACAGTTTTCTGTTTTTGGTGCAGGATCTATGGATATATATCCCTTAGATGAAGACGCGTCTGCTGGCTGCATAGTCCAGTGTACTGCACTATCATCTGCTGCTTTGTTTGCATCTGACTTAGTATTGTAAAATTCTAACAGAGTCATGTACTTTAAGGGGTAGGTGTTGTCTACACTACCGCTTATGTACCTGTACATTACGTAGTTTATAGAATTAAGGTCCGACCAATTGTCCGAAATATTAAACTTATAGGTGGAGTCATCAGTAGATACCTGGGTACCTTCTTTCATAAACCACCAGGCTTTGGGAAGCTTTTCGTATACTAGACCGCTATAATCGCTCATGTATTCATACATTATTTCATGGGGAACTCCCTTTGCGGCTTGGACCCTTTCTACTTGCTTTATTACATACCCGGCTTTGGTCTTATCTAGCCCTGATGCCGGAAGTACTCCGCTGTAACCGCTGTAGGTGCCTGTAGACGAGTTATAGAATCTCCACTTATAGTAGTCTGTAGAGTTTCCCGCATCGTCTATTACCATAGTTTCCAGGTCACCGTTATCCCACTCTATATCCCAATATACGTTTGAGGTCTCTGCATTTGTTACTGCTGAATAAGTACCGTCTTCTGTGGAAGATCTATACATGTATAGCCTGTCCCATCTTGATAGGTACACTGGAGTACTCTTAGCATGAGAGAAATTAAGGGACCCTGTAAGTACAATAGTAGTATTATCAGCTATGGAAGATATCTCCGCTGATTCTGTTTGTTCTGTTCCCGGCTCTCCTACAACCAAAAACCAACCAGTGGTAAATCCCTCGCTATTTCTTACCACCACATTTGTTCCGGTAGAATAGTCGGAGGTTATGTAGGACTTTTCCTCTTTATTTAAATTTGGGTTTCTTATAAGTAGTTTTTTTCCCATTATTTATTCTTTCTTTTCGAGCTCTTTCTTTTCTTCTTACTTTTATGAGCAGTCAAATTTTTATTGTTAGATCTTAACATCATATCTATATTATAACTTATATAACGGCCTCGCCCCAAAAGTTTACCTCTGGGACACTCCTACCGTACTTGGGATCCTCTAAGGTAACTCCATAAGAGTATATAAACATTCCTGGAGTGGTGGTAGAAGAGCTGCTAGTAGAACTGCTTGAGGTAGATGTAGATGTGCTGGTAGATGTGGAAGTACTACTAGAGGTGGAACTGGACGTGCTGCTTGAGGTTGAACTACTAGATGTAGAGCTAGATGTGCTACTGTACGTGGTGGTTGTGGGAGCATGTGTAGTTGTGGAACTATTAGTTACAGAAGTAGTTGTGGAACTGCTTGATGTTGATGTCGAGGTTGATGTAGAACTGCTAGATGTAGTGCTTGTGGTGGTAGGGGCTCCTGTGGTTGTGGAGCTAGAAGATGTTGAACTACTAGACGTAGAGCTAGATGTTGATGTAGAAGTTGATGTAGTGGTTGTAGGAGCTGGTGTAGTTGTAGAACTGCTTGATGTTGAACTACT
>JGI10211J34971_10000276_pt1 | contig 40963 bp, 25 predicted proteins | sample Etolagsediment_FD_34971 | JGI IMG/M metagenome (IMG submission 34971)
CTTAGTGTCATTGGCTTTCGGCCATCCAAGCCGTAGTGTAACCTCAGGATGTTGGCTTCTCTCGGCTCGATATCGCCCAGCAAGTGCAAAACCTTCGCCTTCTCTTCAGTGGCAACCAGTGCGTCTTCCGGCCTGCCCGTGCTTTCGTCCTCCAAAGTCGTTTCGAGCATTCGGTCTTCGTCCAAGTCATCATAGCTGTAAGCGTCTCCGCCAGAACTAAGAATCCTGACGACCCGATGTATTATTTTTGCCTTTCGCGGTGAAAGTTTCATTATATCCGCCATCTCTTCGACATCCGGGATTCTGCCAAGTCCGCTCTCCAGTTCCGCCTCAATATGCCGCCATTGATTTATCAACGCAACCATATAAGTAGGAATGTGTACCGGCTGAACGTTTTCAAGCAGTGCACGCTTGATACTTTGCTTTATCCACCACGCTGCATACGTACTGAACCGTGTCCCGCGCTCTGGGTCAAAGTAATCAACAGCTTTTATAAGACCGAGATTTCCTTCCTCAATCAAGTCACCGAGACTCATTCCTCGGCTTCCATACTTCTTCGCAATATTAACGACCAGCCGGAGATTGCTCCGCACCAATTGTTCTCTGGCCCATTGGTCATTTTCTTCAACAATCAGCGTGCCTAAAAAATGCTCCTGTTCCATCGTCAATAGCGGCGCTTCGTCGATCTCTTTCAGGTAGTCTTTTATTGTAACGTCGAACGCCATAGCTCGCTCCCGCCCGGCTAAAAAGTCTTTCGACTTCAGCCATAAGGGCAAAATTCGGTTTTGACCTCACCTTTTGTTATAGGACGATTGGCTCTTCACCTAACGACACTTATCTCCGGTATCGGTCAGAAATGCCCCGCAGTTTAGCCAGGTGGTTATGACTGACTAACAACAGCGTTTAGTTTCTCCCCTCTGCTTGCCCTGTAACTATCCGCTATCCATTATCGGAACCAGACTTGCTCTTCTCCTCTGCGCTGCTGTCGCCCCCACTCTGCTCATCTGTCTGTGTATTTTGCTCTGTTTCTTCACCCTTATCTTCTTCAGATTCGTGCGTCTCTTCCGTCTTTTCAACCTCGTCACTTTCAGCCACAGCCCCTTCACTCGCTTGTTTATCCGGCTGGGCCGGTTCGGCACTATCCTCTGTAGATTCCTCTGCCTTCTCTTGCGTTTTTGCAATCTCGCCCAAATCACTGTCAGAAAGAACAGTCTGAACACCTGCTGGAGTTTGTTGCTGGGCGGCCTCGGCCGCCTGTTCCTCGGCAGCCCATTGAGCTCTGCGCAAACTCAAACCTATCTTTCGCGACTCAGGGTCAATCCTTAGAATCTTAACCTCAACTTCATCACCCAATTTAACTACATCGCTGGGCTTATCAACCTTATGGTCGGCAAGTTCGGAAATGTGTAACAGTCCTTCTAAATCCGGTTCGAGTTCAACAAATGCGCCAAAATTTGTCAGCTTTGTGACGGTGCCTTTGATAATTTGTCCCGGAATATATTTTTCCGGGATGGCTCGAATCCAGGGGTCTTCGCTCATCTGCTTTACCCCCAGCGAGACCCGATGCTTCTGCTCATCGACCTCAAGAACAACGCATTTTACCTCCTGGCCTTTTTCCAGCATCTCGCTGGGACGATTAAATTTCTTTGTCCAGCTCAAATCTGAAATATGTATCATACCATCAATGCCTGACTCTATCTCCACAAATACGCCAAAATTCGTCAGACTCCGCACCTTCGTGGTAACAATCGTTCCAACCGGATACTTCTGAGAAGCAATCGTCCATGGATTGATTTCCGTCTGCTTTAACCCAAGTGAGATTTCTCGCTTCTCTTTGTTGATGTTCAGCACAACCACCTCGGTTTCGTCACCAAGATTGAGCATCTCACTGGGATGTGCCAGGCGCCTGGTCCAGCTCATCTCGCTAATATGCACCAGCCCTTCAATCCCTTCTTCGAGCCGAACAAACACCCCATAGTTCATAACATTTACAACTGTCCCCTTTACCCTCGCTCCAATCGGATAACGCTCTTCAATGTCTTCCCAGGGACTGGCGGTTTTCTGCTTCAGCCCCAGGGAAATCTTCTCGTTTTCTTTATCGACACCAATAACAACGCACTCAATCTCCTCATCGAGTTTAACCACTTCTGACGGATGTGATATCCTGCCCCAGCTCAAATCGGAAATATGCAGCAGGCCATCCACGCCGCCTAAATCCACGAAAACACCGAAGTCGGAAATATTCTTCACTACGCCTTTTCGCAATTGGCCGACCTCGATTTCCGCCATAATTTTTTCCTTGCTGCTCCGGCGTTCTTCCTCAATGAGTTTGCGTCTCGATACGACAATATTCCGGCCTTCAGCATCAATCTTAAGAATCGTACACTCGACTTCCTTGCCGATGAATCTACTGATGTCACCCGGTCTTCTGATATCAACCTGCGAGGCCGGCAAAAACACAGGCACGCCAATATCAACCAGCAAACCGCCTTTGATGCGCCTTATAACTCTGCCACTGACAACATCGCCTTCCTTCTTTGTGTCAATAATCGTTCCCCAGCTTCTGATGCGGTCGGCTTTGCGCTTACTTAGCAGGATAAGGCCGCCTCCGGAGTCGGTATCTTCAAGAAAAACTTCGATTTCTTTGCCCACTTCTATCTCTTCAGGACTGTCAAATTCATCCGCATCGACAACGCCTTCACTTTTCAGACCCACTTCAACGATAACATCATTACCTATTTGCGATTCGATTGTACCCTTGAGGATGGTCCCCGGCAGATGGGAATCGACCTTCGCACACAAAACCTCCTCCAAAAATTCACCATCTTTCTCAGTGAACATTTCACCAATCTGTCGGTCGAGCTCATCTTGTGACAAACCTAATTTGTTGACTATATTTCTATCTACCATAAATCATAAATTCCTCTGCGGAGTCTGCTTTCCTGACCCGCCGACGCCCCACATTTACGCCGATAGGCCCTCGTGCACCGCTGCACGAGTACAAAACGTTTCCGTTAACCATTTATAAAAAGGCATTGGCCCACGCAGCCAATGCAGAATTTATATCCGGACCTTGCTTAGCATTTGTTGGACAAAGTGCGCCGAATTATACGAGCATAAGGATGTTTATATGCACTTATAAACTGCCGCAGCTCTCGTCAAAAACTTCCAGATTTTCTACAAATTCGGCAATTATCCATTCAGGCGTCGAGGCGCCCGCCGTAACACCGGCTATATTCTTACCAGGAAGCTTACTTCTATCAAGTTCATTCCAATTTTGCAAGTGAAATGTTTGGCTGTTATAATTTTTGCAAAGCTCTGCCAGCTTGCGCGTATTGGCGCTTTTCAGGCCGCCGAGCACAAACATTATATCCACTTGTTTGCACAACTGCACGGCTGATTCCTGTCTTTTTATCGCTTCCTTGCACAAAGTATTTATTACTTTCAATTCATCAAAGCCCTTCTTTGCTATAGCTCCAAGCGTTCTGCTGAAATGCTCAGGACTTTGGGTTGTCTGACAAACGATTCCCAATCTGCCGTTTTCAGGCAACTTATCCAAATCCGTCTCATCGGCAACTACAACAACGCCCCTGACACAGCCCACAACCGCCTGCACCTCAGGGTGGTCTTTGTCCCCGATAATGACAACTTCATAACCATCCCTTCCAAGCTCCTTGGCTATTTGCTGCACTCTTTTAACCAATACACAAGTGGCATCAGCAATTTTAAGTCCCTTCGCTTTAATGTTTGCTATTTGTTCCGGCGCAGCACCGTGAGAGCGGATAAGGACTGTGCCCGACCGAATTTCTTCCACACTCCCAACGGTCTTTAGCCCTTTTTTGGCCAACCGCTCCACTACATCTTTGTTATGGATAATCGGGCCAAGACTATAGACCTCTTTTTCTTCCGCCAGTATCTTTTCAGCCATACTGATAGCGTCTTTAACGCCGTGACAAAACCCACACTTTCCCGCAACTATTACTTTCATAAATAGTTCGCCGATACAAAACCACGAGCTTAAAACACCAGCGGTATTACCCGCCAAACTTAATCAGGAAAAGGGCAACTCCCAGAATAACGGCCACCCATCCCCAGGCTACCAGAAAGCCGACAGTGTCAACCTTTCCGGGTTTGAGCAGTTCTATATCACGCCACTGAAGCAGCTTATATTGCTCAAACTTATGCGGCTGCACCAGAAAATCAAAAAGTTCAATACCAAGCAGCTTCATAGACGCTTCTTTTCCGACTTATTATCAATTTCATCTCGCAACAACACTGGCCCACTGACAAATAATCAATAAGTGTACGGTTCTTTGCCTTGTTTCACTCGGCATTTCATTTGCATTTGCCGGAGCGTATCAGTTAAGACCTCTGCGAGTTCTCTGTCGCTCATTTCTTTTACCTGCTCATTCGTTATCGGCTTGCCGTAGCAAACCATGATATTGCTTCCCGGCAAAAATATCTTCCTATGCCTCGGCCAGCATTCAAATGCACCATCTATCACTACCGGTACAACCGCCGCGTTACCTCGCCTGCACAGAAGACCAAAGCCGGGTTTGAATGGGGCAATTTTCCCATCGTACGTACGCGTAGCTTCCGGAAAAAGACAAACTCCATTACCCTCCTTAAGTCTGCTGATGATATTCTTCATCGCGGACAAATCTGCTTTGCCCCGCTTGACTGGTATTGTATTCACGCTGGAAATCAGCCGGCCGAAAAACCTGTTGGCAAAAAGCGAATCACGAGCAAGAAAATACAAATGCCTCTTCAAAGGCATTCCACAAAACACGGGGTCAAGATAACTTTGGTGGTTGCTGGCCAATACAAAAGCCCCTTTATCGGGGATATTTTCCCTGCCGTAAATATGCAGACGGAAAAATACGATACAAAAAACCCTGCAAAGCCACCGCGCAAAACAGTACCATCCTATTTTCAGTCTTTTTTTAAGCATCTTTCCTTACACAACACAAAAGCTTTTCCACAACCCCTTCTATACTCAAATCGGTGGTGTCAAAAACTATAGCATCACCGGCCGGCTTCAAAGGCCAAACCGCTCTACTCTCGTCACTTTTATCTCTTTGTTCAATCGCACTTTGTATTTGCTCAAGACTCCCGCTGCTGCCTTTAGCTCGGAGTTCTGCCTGTCTTCTCCTTGCCCGCTCGGCTGTATCAGCCGTCAGATAAAATTTTATATCTGCATCGGGAAATGCCGCTGTGCCCTGGTCCCTTCCTTCAGTAACAATTTTATCCTCGCCTGCCGCAAATTGTCTCTGCATTGCCACCAGCTTTTCCCGCAGCTTCGCCGCCGAGGCAATATGGCGAGCATTAGCAGTAACCTCCGGCCGACGTATCTGCTCGGTAACATCAACACCGTCAATACAAACCATCATTTTGCCTTCTTGGACGGCAAATTCAAATTCGCGTGTTTCCAAAACGCCAAGCAGTTCCTCCTCGTTGCTCATATCTGCACCTGCCTGCATCGCCGCCAGCGTAACCGCCCGATACATTGCTCCGGTATCAAGAAAGCTTGCTCCAAGTTTCTCAGCCAGCAGCCGAGCAACAGTGCTTTTGCCGCTTGCGGCAGGACCGTCAATTGTAATAATCAAATCCGCCATCCCGGAAACTAACCTCGCTCCATAAATTCCGACCCCGTCGTCCTATTGACTTTGACAACAATAATACTTGTGTCATCAATCTGTCTTGCAAGTCCCACAAACCGCCTTCTGTACATCAGGATATTTTTAACCATTTGTCCCGCTGAGCCAGCGGCAAACTTTTTTGCCATCCTGAGCATTCTTTCCCTGCCCCAGAACTCACCCTCAAAGTTGGCGGCATCAAACAACCCATCCGTATAGAACAGCAAACAATCGCCCTCTTTTAGTGCAACGGTTTCAATCTCATATTCGGATTCCGTCCTGACTCCAAGCACGAGTCCGCCCTTTTCCAATTCCGTAATTTCTCCATCTCTCATCAGCACCGTCGGCTCATGCCCACAATTGCAATAGGTTATCGCCATATCTGCTGTGTCAATCATTGCATAGGACAGCGTGATAAACTCGCCCTCGTCGCACTCCCTGCACGCCATTTTATTGAGCTTGCCTATCATCTCTTTTATGGCCTTGCCGCTGCGTTCGGTATCAGCATACGCCCGCACAGCGCCTCTAAAGCAACTCATCCTCAGCGCAGCGGGAATCCCCTTACCTATCACATCGGAAATCACCACCGCAATGCGCTTGTCATCTATTTTAAGGAAATCATAGAAATCTCCGCCCACATCGAAGCACGGTATATAAGCAGCCGCAATATCAAGTCCCCGCATCAACGGCGCTCTTTCGGGAATCATTCTTCGCTGAATGGCCCCCGCCAGCCGCATCTGTTCGGTTACATGTGCGCCTTCAATCGCCCTTGCATAGAGTTTGGCATTAGTTATCGCCACCGCGCACTGCGAAGCAACCGCCCGCGCAAGGGCAATATCATCTTCATCAAAGCGCATCGGCTTCGGACTATAAAGACGAAGCACGCCGATAGCTTTACCCCTGAATTGCATCGCAACCGTGAGCTGGCTGACCAGCCCTTCTTTTATTGTCGCCCCCTTATATTTGACCCTGCCGTCAACCCGCATATCGTCAAGCACCACCGCTTCACCGGCGAAGGCCGCCTTAATCACTCTATCTTCTTTTGAAACAACTCCTTTATCGCGGTATTCTTCGCTGAGCCCGTAAGTACTTCGCATCTTCAAATCGCCGGCCTCTTCATCAAGCAGCCGAATCGAGCAGGCCTTGACACCGGCAATCTTCACAGCCGCCTCCGCAAGCTTATCCAGCGCCTCCTGGAGCGAAAACTCCCCCGCCACCAGCGTGGTAAGCTGATAAATCTGCTCCTCTCTCTCAATTTGTCTCTTCGTCTTCTTTGCCATAATCAACCAAATTCACAAATCCATCAGATTATACGCTACTTTACGTCCCCCGTGAACCCCCAACTTATCTCACCACTGCCCCCTTGCAGCAAAAATCGTCCTGGGTTAATATAAAAGATGTATGGCTGTTATCCTTAACACGCAATACGATATACGCAATACGCAGTGCGAAAAATGAGCAAGAGCGCTAAACATATAATCTTTATTGGCCGAGTCCAAGGCATCGGCTTTCGCTTCACCGCTCACAATATAGCCAATCGGTATGGACTAACCGGCTGGGTCCGCAACCTTCCGGACGGCACTGTTGAAATGGTCGCCCGGGGAACTTCTGACAATATTGACGATTGCCTCAGGGACATCAAGCAGGCATTTGAGGGTTATATCAGAGAAACCAAAGTCGAGGAAATCACTACCAACACCCAATACAAAAACTTCAAAATAACTTTTTGACTAACTGTCTTCGACACAGCAGCTCCCCATAAGGACGACAGCACCACGCCAGGAAATCGCAAATCATCGATAATCACCGGCCAACTACCAATTGCAGGACCCCATTCCCGAATTGCCCTTCACTACCATAGTACGGGACGATGTCAAACTCCGCATGCGCAATCCCATAGTCGAACACGCACAAAAAAAGCGGGGCCCATACCGAATCGGTATAGACCCCGAACTTCTTCGAAGTTACAACAACCTGATTACTCAGGATACAGCTTTTCTTCGAGCCAGGTGTCCGCCAACACCCCAAAGTCTTTGAGGTTGATTACTCCTTTTCCGCGCGCCTCCTTGTAGATATCGGCAACCGATTCCAGTGCCATGATGCCCGTGCTGTCAGTCGTAATGTATGCAATTTCCTCAGGAGACAGTGCAGAGTTGTAAATACGAACGTCGTCTATGGTACCTGTAAAAGCACGGTTCGTAGCGTCCGACCGGTTACCTATTGCCAGACCATAGTTGGGGTCTCGGCAAAGACCTTCTATAAGATTTACGTCCTCGGCGTGACCCCTGAGTTCGCCGTTCACATAGCAGCTCAGCATATTGTTGCCGTCGTACGTCCCGGCTAAATGAATCCATTCATCGTGCTCGAGCTTATCAATGCCGTTCACATCATACTTGTGGTCTTTGGGCTTATTAGCGTCACGTATAAGGAACACGAACTCGTCATCATTATTAATCTCGAAACTGAATTTTTCCGCGTTGTCTGCACCTTTGACAACTATGCGGGAACTCTGCTCTTGTGTTTGGGAGTAATTGACCCACGCGGATACGGTCAACTGGCTCATCGAGTTCAGCTTTGGTGTATCCCCGTCATCCGGCACCAGGACCCTGCCGCCGGCAAAATCCAGAGCGTAGTTCACGTCGTTGTGCCCGGCAACCCACTCCACGTTGGTCTCTATTGTCTCTATCACACCGTTATTGCCGTTGCCGCTGGAATCGTAAGCTGTGCCGCCGCTGCCCTCATCGAGCATCCACCAGCCGACGAGATTAGCGTCTGATGGTTTTGTTACTTCGCCAAGATTGACATCGCTCTTGAGCCAGTTCTCTGCCATAACCTGAACGTCCCCAAAATCAACAATGCAGTCGTCGTTCAAGTCGTAGTCAGGTTTTCTCATCGAGGGAACGCAAGTGGGCTGATACAGCCGGATATCATCGAAATACATGTAGCCTAGCCCGCCGGCCTCCGAAGCACCTCTTTCGCCAAAGCCGATATACAGTTTCTCTATACAGGTCAGGTCTAAGCCGGGGTTGGCGGTGGTGAATTTATTTAGCGGGATATTCCACTCCTGCCACTCCGCAATCGCTATATCATTCATATCTTCGCCTTCGTCACCGTAGTCAACCTGTGAATAACTGCCGATGCCACTGATGTCTTCCAAACCCACATACATCTGCTCATTAGCATCATTACCAGCGGTTCCATAGAACCATAATGTTAGCATCTTGACGCCAGCGGAAGTCCAGTCACACGGGTCCATAGTGAAATGGTTTGAAATCTCGGAATAATAGCCCGCGCCGTTATCACCATCGTTGCCGTAATAATACTGCATCGCCTGGTCGCTCCGGTGTGCCGCTAAGGTGTATATAGAGCCGGGGTAAACAAGGTCAAGCACTGAGCTGGTGTTGTTACTATACCCACAATCCCAGCCCCACGAGCCTGACCAATAAGTTATCGGGTAGTCACCGCCGAAGCCCGGCGTGTAGGCCTCCATATTGTCAATGGTAATAAACTCAGCGACCCTGAATCGCCACACCTTGCCTTTCCACGTATCGTCATTGGCCTCATTGACCTCATCGACACGCCAGTAGTAGGTCTCGCCCAAATCAAGGATGTCGAGCTCATAGCTATTTACATCGACCCTGGCGTAGTTGACGTCGGGATAACCGGCGATGTTCGAAGTATTGGCATCGCTGACCTCGTCGAAATCGGTGCCGAAGTACACATCGTGCAAATCCGCGTAGTCTCCCGATTTCCAGCTAAGGTCTGCATTCATGCGAGCGTCCGGCTGGCCATCATAGGGGCTCGGACCCCAGGCAAGCTCGATGTCGCCCCCCCTGAACAGCCCCGCTATCTCCACCTTCGACAAGGCATAGTCATACACCCTCAGGTCGTCCATCTTACCTACGTAGTCTGCGGAGTTACCTAACTTCGCGCCGACACTGAAATCCGTGTTCGCGATATTGGAGAGCGAACTGATAGTGCCGGACTTCGACTTCGCCACCTCGCCGTCGAAGTATATGCTCATCGTACCTGCATTCTCATTCTTGACAAAGGCAAAGTGGTGCCAGTCACCTACCCAGTCCTTCGGAGTGGCATCATTCCATATCAGCAGGTCATTGGAGTCGTTGCCTGCACGCCAGTACACGTAGTCGTCCTCCGGGTCAGGAACTATTACCTCTACGAAGTTGCCATCGGCGCCCGCGTTAATAACCCAGTTGTCATCCTCCTCTCGGTAGCCATCCAGCCAAACGGCTATGGTTATTTCCTTGTTAATGTTGCTAAGCGTTCGCTTCTCAAGGTCAAAACCCATGTTATCATCAAATTCCAGGCAGCCATCGAACCGCCCATCAGGGTCCCAACCGTCGCTGACGTCGCCGTTGTGGCCGTGAAGCCCGTGGCCGGAATGGTCATAAACCCAATCGCCTTCCATCTCATCGTACGGGTACCAAAGCAGAAGATTCGGGTCAATGATTTGATACTTGGTTAAAAATTGCCAGACAACGCCCGTATAAGCGTCACTGCCGTTGACCTCGTCAATACGCCAATAATAGGTCGTAGCGTATTCAAGATCACACACGTCGCTGATAATATAGCTGTTAGAATCCACTCGGCCAATGTACACGTTGGGATTATTGCCGTCCCTTACGTTCACATAATTGGTGCCAAAATACACATCGTGCTGATTTGCACCCGCCCATGGTGTCCAGCTAAGAACTACATTCGGGTCATTCGGGTCGTTCGGGTCGATGTCTCCCTCGCCGTCCTCCGGACTGGGGTCAGTAGCCCGCGGATACAGGAACTGGATTGGCTGAAGCGCCACATCCAAAATCCGAAGCTCGTCAATTCTACCGTCGAAGAACATACCATCATCAAATGTACCGTCGGCATCCCTCTGACAGCCAATCCCGACAGGGTCATTATTATCAGCAGGATTGGTGTCGTGGTCAGTATCATCCGCAATTACTTCACCGTTAAGATACAACTTCCGGTTGGCCGTGGGGAGACTCTGGTCAAAAACTGCGGCAACGTGAATCCATTCATCCAGGTTATCGTCCATAACGTCATTGTCTGTCTTATCGCCGTTATGGTACCAGCGTAGGTCATCGTCCTTACCAAGGTCACTTAGCATAATTGACCAGGGTTCCCTGTCATCGCTCATCCCCTTACCCTTGCCAATCACCATCATATTCCTGCTATCGTAATTGCCGCTGTTGACGTAAATCCACATCTCGATGGTGTATTGCGGGTAGTCCAGGCGCAGAATATCGCCGTCGCCGGTATCAGGCCGATACAGACCCGCAAAAGGCTCGAAATCAGCGGACGTCTTATCCGTATAGATAAGCGGATTGGGGTCGGCATACTTCACCGAACCGTTAGGGTCCTCAATGCCACAGGGGTCAGGATAGTTCGGGTCAATATACTTTGTAAACGTGATGTTTGTGGGAGCGTACGTAATCTCGCTCGGCAGGTCTGTACCTTTGCTGCCATCGAACGAGTAGTAAAGCAAGACCCCTACCTGGGTCTTGAAGCTCCAGACATCACCTTTAATTGTCGTATCACCAACCTCATCCACCCGCCAATAGTACCAGGTGCCTGCGTCAAGCGGACCTGGGTTGTAGCCGGGGCTCTGACTGCCTTTAGATGTGTCGCCGCCGCCGCTATTTACGTCGGCCCAACTGGCGCCGAAGTACATATTGTGCGAATCTGCAAGGCACGATGCCGTCCAGCTTAGGTCAGTATCCAAAGGCACAGCTTTGATGCCGTCACCCGGACTTGGGTCGCGCGCTTTTCCGGTCTCAACCGTAAATTGCCACACCGGCCCGGCCCACTCGTTGCCGTCGTTGACTTCGACAATCCGCCAATAGTAAGTCGTGCCGAATTCAAGGGCGGGCGGCTTCCAACTGTTGCTGTCGTAGCCTTCTTCGCAGGGGTCAGCGGTGCTTACATTTACGTCATTCGGGCTTGGGCCAAAGTAGATAGTATGCGTATCGGCGCTATCTCCTTCCGTCCAGCCAAGGTTCACATCCGGACACACATCTTCAGCCAGGTATTCAGGGCTTGGGTTCCAGGCGGACGCATGACCAAACTCACTGGTTATCGTGGTCTTGCCGGGATTCGTCACATTGCAGTCATAGACCACCGTGCCCGCACCGCCGTAGGCGGTTATATTCTCGGCAGCTACCCAACCTTCGACATCAGCGATTATACCAGGATAGCTGTCAAGGATAAGCGTACCGTCGCCGGCAAAGTCAAATAGCCCTTGTGGTCCGAAGGTGATACTGGGGGCTGTAATAGTCCCGCCGTGGAGAAGCACTATTGCTGCGTTCGCATCCGCGTTGTGTGGGCACCGAATCACCCCATCGAAAATAAGTGTTCCCCCCGTCATCTCCGTGTAGCCCGTCGTGTTCGCATTGTAGCACATCCGCCACGCACTGGCGCAATGGAACCATCCCCCAGGGCGAATAAACCAATCAGACCGGGTGCCTGCATCGTATCCCGGCCCTCTCAGAAAATCTCCTGGTAAAAAAACGTTGGGGTCTGCGTAACGGAACAAATAGGGAGCGTTAGGAGTGTAATCGCCACCCTCAGGGTCACGCCAAGGGCTCTTATCGATAACCATTGCCAGCTCGTCCCCCTTGAATACAGGATTGTTCCAGTTACACGGGTCGCAAAAATCATTGCTGTCGGTGCCATTCCAGCGAGTATGACCGTAGGCAAAGTCCACCGTACCCAGGACTGCAACAACACAAACCAGCAGAATCAATTTTCTACACATAACATTCCTCCTTTTCAAAAATTAAACTATGACTACGTTTTTCGACTAAACGCCAAAACATCCGTTATTTTCAACAGGAATCCACATATTTGACGTCTGTCATCCCACTCAAGTTTAGACGGCAAGCCCAGATGTGTACGAAAATCCAAAAAAAACCGTCTTCGAGGCACAAAACTCCCACTTCCGAGCCACAAGGGTCTCACTAAAGTCTGTACCTTTTTACTCAATTTTCGCCCATAAACGGCAAAAACTGCACAAATCTAAGACATAGAGTCCACAGACTCCAATATTGTATTTATACCAAATTAGCTGCCCCCTCGTCAAGAAGAAAACACTAAATTATCGGACGGGGTGCGATAAATTTTCCCAGCGCTTAAAATGGGCAACCTGTAGTACCCTGTCAAGCATGACATGCACCCCATTCTCCACATTGTCCCGGAAAAGCTTGCTTTCCCAAAAGAAATCCGGTGTAACTATTATACCCTGCTCCCAAAGTACTATAATCAATTCAAAAGCGCAAGTTGTAGCCCGCAAGCGATATCTTTGCCCCAATTATGATTTTTGAGCGCTCCAGCCGCAATACCCGTCACGCACGAAATAATGTAAAAAAAAGCGGGGCCTATGCCAATGCCAGCATAGGCCCCGAACATCTTCGAAGTTACAACAACCTGATTACTCAGGCCACATCTTCTCTTCAAGCCAGACACCTGCCAGTTTAGCAAAGTCCCTCAAGTTGATTACTCCAGAGCCCAGTGGCTCTCCGGAGTACAGATTAGCGACTGACTGCATCCGGAAGATGCCTATGCCGTTGTGGCCGCCGTCGGTCGCAAGGTACGCAACCTCCGCCGCTGACAGACCATAGTTGTAAACGCGAACGTCGTCTATGATACCCTTAAACGGCTTGCCCATAGCATCCGGCCGGTTACCTATCGCCAGGTCATTAGTGTCCTGTGAAAGAACTACTATAGCGTTTGCATCATTGTTCTCGGCCACAAATTCGCCGTTTATGTAGCACTTTACCGTGTTGCCGTCGTACGTACCGGCTGCGTGAATCCATTCATCACGGCCGAGAGCATCTTCGCCGCTTTCTGCAGCGTACTTTGGATAGTCTTCGGCATTAGGGTCATTCCCGTCACGCACCAGGAACACCAGATCGTCGTCACCGCCGACTTCGAGGCCGTACGTTTCCTTGTTATCTGCACCTTTAACAACTATGCGGCCGCTGCCTTGCTTTTCGGAGTAATATATCCATACCGATACGCTGACCTGATGCAACGGCTTCAACTCCGCTGCATCCGGTACCAGGACCCTGCCGTCGTCAAACTCCAGAGCGTAGTTCACGTCGTTACGGCCGGCAACCCACGATACGTTAACGTCTATGACCTCTATCGTCCCATCATTGCCGTAGTCGCTGGAATCGTAAGCTGTGCTGTCGCTGCCCTCATCTAACATCCACCAGCCGACAAGGTTGGCATCGCAGGGCTCGCTTACTTCGCCAAGATTGACATCACTCATGAGCCAGTCTTCTGCCATTATCTTGACGTCTCCGAAGTCAACAATGCAGTCGTTGTTGAAATCAATCTTAGCGAATGCCTCGGGGCGCTGAGAGGGAACGCATGTGGGCGGATACAGCCGGATATCGTCGAAATATACGAAACCACCACCGCCGTGCACCGAGCCGCTTCTGTCGCCAAAGCCGATATAGAACTTCTTGATGTTGGTCAGGGTCAGGTCGGAGTTGTCATCGTTGAAGTCACTCAGGGCAATATTCCACTCCTGCCAATCCAAAATCTTTATATTATCCATATCTTCCATCGGGTACCTGACCTCTGCATAATTGCCGTCGCCATCTTCCAGCCCCACATACATCTGTTCTGTCTCATCGGCATCATTGTCCGTATCCCCGTAGAACCACAAGGTCAACATCTTCACATCGGCGTAAGTCCAGTCACACGGGTCCATAGGGAAATGATTTGAAATCTCAGAATAAAAGGCGTCCGAATTGTCGTACGAGTACACCATCGATTGCTTGTCGCGGACCGGGTTACCGTACCCAGGAAGCCCAAGGCCAAGGGTTGAGCCGGTGTCGTTGTTGAACCCACAGTCCCAGCCATAGGACCCCGAGTAACCGGCTATTGTGTAATCACCACTTGCATAGCCCTCTACATAGTCTTCCATATCGTCAATTCCAATATAGTCGGCCACAGTAAACTGCCAGACCTTGCCTTTCCACGTATCGTTATTGGCCTCATTGACCTCATCGACGCGCCAGTAGTAAGTCTGTTCTAATTCAAGAAGGTCGCAGGGGTCGTAGCTGGTAACACTGCGCTCGGAATACTCGACTTTATTGTGGCTGGTACTGTTGGCATCGTTGACATCATCCCAGTTTGTGCCGAAGTAAACCTGGTGCAAACTTGCATAATTGCCCGGTCTCCATTCGAGGACCACCTTACAAGGCACACCTGACTCGCCATCATATGGGTCAGGAGCCCAGGCAACTGCAACATCGCCTCCCCTGTACAGCTCCTCTATCTTGCTCTGCGGCAGGGCGTAATCGTAGAGTCTGAAGTCGTCTATCCTGCCGATGAAATCGCTGCTGTGGTTATACTTGGCGCCAATCTGGAAGTCATCTGCATTACTGCATATATCGGCCAGGGAGGTAGTATCGACATCATTCGCAAAAGCTACTTCTTCAGCGTCGAACCATATACTCATTGTGCCTTCGTTCTCATTCTTGATAAAGACAAAGTGGTGCCAATTGTCTAACCAGGCCTCGTAATCAGCCCCATCTTGCGTTGTCCACACCAGCACATCATTAGCTTCGTTGCCCGCCTGGAACACCACCGGCCTTAGTGGTGAACTATCATCATCCGGCAGGCACACGCCGAAGTGAACATCCTCCTCGTCCTCGCCGACTTCGCGCTCGTAACCTATGCTGAAAAGCCAGTTATCCTCTTCCTCTCTGTACGCACCCTTGACCCAGACCGAAACGCTTACTTCCTTACCAATGTTGTCGGTAAATGCTTCTTCCGGGACCTCTATAACCTGGTCACTATCCATATTGATGCAGCCGGGGAACCGACCATCGTTCGGGTCCCACGTGTCATCGTCAAAGTTGTCCCCCTCTCCATGATAATCATGGCCGGAAGAATCTATGGGCTCGTCGTCGCTGGTGTCATCGAACTTGTACCAGAGCCACATATTCGGGTCTTCAACAACACTTGTGGTTGAAAAACGCCAGATGCTACCTCTATATGTGTCGCCGCCGTTGACGTCATCGACCCGCCAATAGTAGGTTTTGCCTATTTTAAATGTCATATTGTGCGTCCAGCTGTTGCTGTCCCAGTCTTCTTCACAGGGGTCTGCGCTTTCGTTTACGTCGTCGATGCTGTCGCCGAAGTAGATATCGTGCTTACCTGCGTATTTACCCGGCGTCCACATAAAGGTTGCTAAGTTCGCATCGTTCGGGTCCCAACGTGTTGAGCCATTTTCGGGATAGGGGTTAGTGGAGACTTCAAGTTCCGGCAGAACAACAATATCCCAAATCCTAAGCTCGTCAATACAACCGTCGAAATAGCCGCCCTTGGTGCCATCGGGCCGGATTTCCATGCCGATACCAAGAGGATCATTATTGTCAGAAGGATTCGGGCCTTCATCATTGGTGTTAACCAAATCTCCATTGTAGTAGAGCCTCATCTGGTCCTCATCCGGATCCAACTGGTCCCAAACCGCGGCAATATGCTGCCATTCACCGACTTGGACTTGGAGCCCCAAGTCCTCGTCCGGCGACTCGTCGTTGCCGTTGTGGGTCTGCCGCAGCTCGTTGTCGCCGCCGGGGTCATTAATCTGAAGCCGCCACGGCCCATCGGATTTGCCAACCAACGTGATATCGCCGTAATCATCGTTGAGCGTTTCGGGCTTGAACCACAGCTCGACTGTGTACTGATAGCCATCAAGGCGCAGAAGGTCTGGTGGGTCATTGGGACCACAGGGGTCCTTCCTATACAGGCCTGCGCAGGGGTCGAAATCTGCCGAGGTCCCGGCGAAACGCCCGTCACCATACTTCACCGAACCGATGTTAGTGTATTTTGTGAACTCCAGGTGATTGTCGCTGGTGCCAACGACCGTGGCCGGAAGGTCGTTACCCGGGGTGCCCTCGAAGAGCATTTCCAGCAAAAGCCCGCCAAGACCTGTCTTAAAGCCCTTGACTTCGGTAGTGCCGCCGCCCGTGGTATCGATTCGCCAGTAGTAATTCGTGAATTTTGCAAGAGCGGGCGCAAGGTTGTTATCAGTACCGGACACAGTCGTTTTCGCGCCGGGTTTCATTTCGTTGACATCGTTGAAATCGGCGCTGAAGTACACATCCTGCGCGGTTGCAAGGCAGGAAGGCGTCCAGGTAAGTGGCGAACTCGGGTTGACACCTCTGATGCCATCGTCAGGGCTGAGGTCACTGGCATTTCCGTCCTCGGTCGTAAAGCTCCAGACGACGGGGGTTTCCCATACACACGGGTCGGTGTTATCGACCTCGTCAACACGCCAATAGTAAGTTGTGTTCAATTGAAGCGGGACCGGTACAGTATAATTGGGGTCCTCCTGGTTCTCCGAGTAATATTGCACGTTGCCGTGACTGGCACGAGTGGCATCCCTGACATCGTTGTAATCTGTGTCGAAGTACACATCGTGGTTCGGGTCTGTTATCTCGTCTGTCGGTGTCCAGGAAAGCTGCACATCAGTCGGGCACACACCTGTCTCGCCATTCCCCGGTTTCGGGTCGGTGGCAGCCGCCATTAACAAGCAGATGACTTGCTTAACACCGCCGCCGAGGTCGGTGATCACGATAATCCCGGGGCAGCCGGGATCGCAATAGAGGTCTCCATTGGCTAACCATTTATCGGGGTCATAACGATCAGCTTCATCCCCTTTATCGAGGTACCCAACAGTGATTGTCCCATTACAGCCCACACTAAACTTGGCGTCGCGGTCACTTATTTGCTCGATATTATTAGCATCGAGGGTCCCATCAAGAACGAAGATGCGATGCTCGCCGCCTTCGTCGTCGGGGAACTTGATACCGTCGTTGCAGTCTTCTCCAGGACACTGCTGCGTAAAGGAGCCGCCATTTTGAATGATGATATAGCCACTGCTTCCTGTGCCGATGTTGAACCTACAGTTGCAAATAACAGCGCCGCCATCGACATCGATCGTTGCGGCGGCACCGTCTACATAACTGTCGCGGTTACTCATGGTCAAGGTCGCACCGGCTGGGACAACAAGGGTGCCCTCCACTTCAACCAGCTCATAGTCTTCGGTCCCGACGACAGTATGAGTGGTTCCAGCAGGGACTGTGAGGTCAGCAGCGGAAGCGCTTGCACCCCAACTCAGCAGCAATACAAGAGAAATTAACAAAACAAGTTTCTTACACATAACGTTCCTCCTTTTCGAAAATTAAACTATGACTACGTTTTTCGGCTAAACGCCAAAACATCCGTTATTTTCAACAGGCATCCACATATTTGACGCCTGTCATCCCACTCAAGTTTAGACAACAAGCCCGGATGTGTAAGAAAATCCAAAAAAAACCAACTCCGAGGCACAAAACTCCCACTTCCGAGCCACAAGGGTCTCATCAAAGTCTGTACCTTACCACTCAAATTTTTGCCCATAAACGGCAAAAATTCCACGAGTCTGAAACGTAAAATCCACAGAACCCAACATTCTATTTATACCAAATTAGCTGCCTTCTCGTCAAGATTTTTTAAAAACTCAATCGATTTTTTATGCAGTTTCCTCATAAACGGCGGTCAACGCTATCGCTGCCTGCCCGGGCACAGGAATAGCAAATTATCCTATCTCGCTGTTAATAAAGGGGTTACGAGCTTCTCATTGGCCAAGTCGGCCAATCGTTAAGTTTCTTAAGTGCTCTGCACGGTTTGTCGCTTTATATCAACGAATACAGAACAAAAACAAGCTCTATAGCAATAGTATTCCCTCGAGCCAGCCGTCGGCCAGGACAGCCAAATCCAGTATGTTTACGAACGCGTCAGGAGGGTCGGGGGCAATGTCTGCTGAAGGACTGCCGGGGGATTGGAGCCACTGGCTTGCGAGGGCTGCATAGTCCTCGAAGTTTACAAAGCAGTCGCCGGTAATATCGCCTGCGGGCTGGAAATCAGGAATGCATCTGGGCACATACAGTCTGATATCGTCGAAGTATAACAGGCCGGCCCAGTAGAGACTCTCCGCACCAATAACAACCTCACGAACATCCGTTAGGTTCACGTCACCATCACTGAACTCTTGCAGGAAGATATTCCACTCCTGCCACTCTTCGAGCGTGATGTTATTCGGTTCACCGTCGTACGGTTTGGTTGCACTGTGGCCGGCGCCGTCTTTGAGAGTAACGTATATATGGTCGTCGGCAAGATTATGCCGATAACCGTAGAACCACAGAGACAAATGGTTAACGCCGGCTGCGGTCCAATCCTGGGCGGCAGGATATTCGCGTGTGGCTGTAAAATAGGTACCGAACGCGGTGTCAAAGTTAAACTCCATCGACTGCTGGCCGCTGTGAACGATAGACTGCACAAGGGAAACGAATGCGCCGTTGTTGGAGTCCGGGTAGGGCTGGTCCTGCCACGTATCAGATATTATATGGGTGTCACTGTTGTAGGACTCCATATCATCAAGGATGATGTATTGCCTTACAGTAAAGCTCCAGACATCACCTTCGAGTGTGTCGGCGCCATCGACCTCATCAATCCGCCAGTAGTAGGCTTTGCCCAATTCAAGAAGGCCGGGACGGAAGCTGTTGACATCTATGTTATTGTAGTCAACGCACGAGTGACTGGAGCTATTAGCATCGTTGACATCGTTGAAATCAGTACCGAAGTAAACATCGTGCGAAGCTGCATTGTCTCCGGGCGACCAGGTAAGGACCACGTTCGGGTCCACATCGTTGGCGCCGTCGGGGGGGTTGGGATTGTCGGCGGCCCCCAGCAGCAGCACGCATATATCGAGCGGGGATGTTGAATCTTTCCTGAGCCATATAACCAGTGAAGATATCTCATTAGCGTTTTTTTCAATTCCCTGACGGAAATCAGGTCCGGGGGTAATGGGCTGGCCGTCGATAATCAGGTCGGCATTGGTATCGCCCCACCAGTTTTCGACTACAAAGCAGGGATTGATAATCGGCGAATTTGCCGAGCCCTGCAGAGTAAACTCGAGTGCCGTCGGCTCGGGCGATGTTCGTAATATCTTATACGCTCGCTCGGTCTTGTCATACGAGCCGCCGGTGAAACCGGTGCTGGTAATACTGAGAGCAGGCGCATACTGCCAGGACCTGGCCAACGGAATCAGATTATTCACATTAGCCGCCTCGTCGGCATCGAACATACCAAACAACATCAGCTTGGTGCGTTTCTTATTTACCTGATGTATGTAATCATCCCACTTCAGATGAAGTATGGAACAATGTGAAGGGTACTTTGTCCAGAAATTCCTGTAGCAATGTGTGTCAGGGTCTTCATCCCACAGCCAGCCGCCTGCGCTGCGGTCGCCTTCAGGCCAGGCCGGCCAGTCATCATAGGCGTTAAACGGCCTGCAATCATGCTGGTCAACCGGGTCATGTTCTACAGAAGTACCTTCTACAATACTTACTGGTACGGTACTTCCCTTCATCCTGACAAGCATGATAGGTTTATCTTCAATTTCATCAAGGTCCGTCATTGCACCACCATCGACATCTTGAGCAGCCCAGTCTTTTTTATTACCATTGTAATTCGTCGCCGAAAGTGCGTTCCAATGTATATTGTCCTCCGGAATAGTTCCCGGATTTGTAACCGGAATCGCCTCGTGGAATTCTATATGGGGACTTTCCATATCTGAGCCGCCGGTGCGGGAGCTGTATGCAGTAACTTTACGAACACTGACGGCGTCGGGGTATATCGTAAAGTATTCCTCCGCCCAATCTCCCCAGACGTCGCCGCCGCCGTCCCGGGGGATATCATAGTGCTTGTCACAGGGTGCATACCGCCATTGAACAATAGCGCGGGCAGGATTGCTCGAAATAATACGGGTATGGGAATACCTGCACTCCCAGTCCTGCATCGGCTCGCAGCAGCCGTCAAGACCCCATTCACTTCCTCGACGCTCGACGAATTGCGTGCCGTACCAGTTAGAATATGAAGTCTCGTTGGTGTCAGAAACCCAGTGAGGACCATAGTTCGTACCCCGCCAAAAGACAAATCGGTGGGCATTGTCATCGAACTGGACAACTACATCCGTATGGTCTCCGACCCGCCAGAGTTCATCAAATCGGTTGTTGAACTTCAGTTGCGTGTAATAGGCCCCGAACGGCCCAGGTTCCGGCGAACCCATCGGCAGCGGCGGTACATCTGCGTCGAAGTCATAACCAAAGTCGGGAGGCGGGGCCCTGTTTACAAACTGTCCGCTTCCGCCGCTGGGAACGATAGAGACATCAACTGAACTGGTCGATTCAATCCCAAGCCATACAACAAGGTTGTCTCCGTACATATCGTCGGCGCAACCAACGTAGCAGTCTGCGAAGGGCTGGCCATCAACGCTTACCTGCGCATCGGCATCACCCCAGTTCTTTATAACAATCACAGGGTCGTGAATTGACTTGCCGCCGGACGTGTCAAGCGTAGCGTTCAAAACCGTCGGGTTACAGGTGATGTTACATTGCAGCGTATAGCATCGCCTCTGGTTATTGAATCCTTCATCGCTGTAGTCACCGGAGGTAATCGACAAGGCAGGAGGGTCCAGCCACGATGCCGGCAGGGTATCAATACCGCCGGGCAGCAATTGTAGTCCATAAATATCCGGCGTTCCGGTGTCCCATTGCGCAAAGGTAGTGCCGGCGGCATCCTTGACCGTTCGCATACACACACCGTCGGGATAAACCGTGAAATATTCGTCCACCCACGCAGTCGTCCCAACATTGCTGCAGTCGCGTGCATAACGCCAGTGTACTATTGCACGGGCCGGATTTGTCTCGATTATGGATACCCTTGAGAAAGGATTAATGGTGTTTTCGCAGTTACTGCGAGTTACCTCCACGGAGAAGTTTTCTTCTGGGCTGCCCTCGGTGTACCACACCGGTGCGTAACCTTTATCTCGCCGGAATATGAGCTTATTATCGCCGTCACCCAGACGCACCATCACATCCGGATACGGCCCTATTCTGGCAGTATCGTCCGAGTCAGCCCTGAAATAGAATGCCCCTCTCAACGACGTTGCGGAGACATTACTGACCAGACCAACCCCTAAAACAAGAATTGTTAAGCATGCTAATTTTCTGCACATCATGCTCCTCCTTAAGAGACTATAAATGCGGTACTTAAAAGTGATTATGAAAATCACAGGATTGGCTTAATACTTCTCTTGCACATATTAACAACAGAACAAAATTTGGGTGTCTTTTGTAATACATAAAGTATTATACCCTTTTGTGTCCTATGAAGCAAGCATTCTTTAACCAAATAACTGTCCCGGGGTGCCTGTCGTTCCGAACCGGCAGCTTTTCGGGTTGACTTTAGTTGAAATCCCGCTAAACTGGTTGCTTTGCGAAATTGGTATTATCGAGCGTAGTAAGCGATAAGGAGGCGGCAGGTGGCTTATAATTGTGTTGTTCTGATTAAACAAGTCCCCGATACGAAAAAGATAACGGGAGAGGCGATGAATGAGGATGGTACGGTTAACCGTGCTGCTCTGCCGGCCATTTTCAATCCGGAAGACCTTAATGCGCTCGAGTCGGCATTACAGATTAAGGACAGGTTCGGCGGTAAGATAACAGTTATCACGATGGGACTGCCGGCGGCGAGCGAGATTCTGCGCGACTCACTCTACCGTGGGGCTGATGACGCAATTCTGATAACCGATATAAGATGTGCAGCAAGCGACACGCTGGCAACGAGCCATATCCTGAGCTGTGCGGTTAAAAAAGTTGGCTATGATATCGTTCTCTGCGGCAGACAGGCAATCGACGGCGATACCGCCCAGGTCGGGCCGCAGTTGGCGGAGAAACTGGGCGTTCCTCAGATTACTTATGTCGAAGAGCTTACGGAACTCGACGGCAAAACCATAACAGCCCGGCGAAATATCGGCGCCGGCTGGCAGCAGGTTCGAACTAAGCTGCCTGTTCTTTTGACTGTCACCAGTGACGCGAATGAGCCGAGAGTTGCCGCGGCGAAGAAGATGATGAAATTTAAGAACGCACGAACGACGATTGAGATTGAACAAAAAGTCAAAATGGAAAACCCGGGAGCGGGCGAAGCAGACATCGAAGCGCTGGTTGAGCATAAATGCAGCGAATTAGAAGAGAAGGGATTGCTGATTAAGCAATGGGATTTGGATTTTATCGGCGCTGATTTGAACTGGTGCGGCCGAAGCGGCTCACCGACGAAGGTCCATCGCATCCAGAGTATTGTTCTGGCCGCAAAGGAAAGCAAGGACGTTCCAGCCAACGAGAAGGAAATATCCGGTTTAGTACATGAGTTGATTAAAGACAGGATTATTTCGTGAAGCGTGAATAGTGAATTGATGCTGGATGCGAGATACGAGATGTGAATTTAGTTAATGGGAATTGCGATTCTGGGTGATTGTGGGGGAGGAAGTGAAAAACGGCACATGGTCAAAAGGAGTTGTCTTCATGGATAAGGCGGTTTATTCTATGATGAAGGAAACTTGAAAATTCGCGTGCATAAAGTATAGGATGAATAAAAATCGGAAAATATAAGAAGATTATTGGAGAAATCAAATATGCCGAAACACCCTTTGGCAGAAGTGTTCGGATACCCGATTAGTAACTTTACAAAAGAAGCCAAGCGATTCAGGCACAACAAGTTATGCCCCTTTAATAATCGGGTGCCTTCTTGCACCAAAGACAAGGCAAAAAATCCTCTTGGAGTATGTAGTATATTCCACGATGATAATCCCGTAATAACATGCCCTGTCCGCTTTCGTGAGGGATGGATTATTGCTGAGAATGCTGCGGATTTTTTCTTTGAGGAGGGAACGCTTTGGACATCGGTTGCTGAGGTCAATCTGACCGATAAAAAGGGAAAAACTGCAGGGCATATTGACCTCGTAATAGTCAGCTATGATGACCGCGGACACATAACAGATTTTGGAACGCTAGAGATTCAGGCCGTGTACATCTCAGGTAATATACGAGCTCCTTTCGAGTATTATATGGGCACTTCCGATAGAAAGCGAAATTTGGATTGGCAAGGAAAAGCAAATTATCCAAAGCCAGACTACCTCTCGTCATCAAGGAAGCGATTGATTCCACAGGTGTTGTACAAAGGAGGAATTCTAAAGGCATGGGGGAAGAAGCAAGCAGTTGTGCTGCAAAAGCGTTTTTTCCAAACATTGCCACAGATGCCAAGTGTGGACGCTGAAGGAGCCGATATAGCTTGGTTTCTCTACGAGTTAAAGAAAGAGTCGAAAGAGAATCGTTTCAAGTTGGTTCAAGAAGAAGTTGTTTACACCGAATTCGGGCCTGCTCTGGACCGTATCATCAGGCCTGAACCGGGAAATATAAAAGATTTTATAGAAGTGTTACAGGAAAAACTTGATGAGCAGTTGGATGAGAATCCACCGGATGCTCCAACGTTAACCGATATTGTTCTTCAATAATCTCACAAAGTCGAAGTAAAAATGCAGCAATTAACGCTCTTTCATTATGAACCGCCGGCAAAACCAGTAAATGTTGCAACAGTGCCAATGCGTAGCCCTTTCAGATATCCGGGTGGAAAAACTTGGTTTGTACCCTATATACGAAAGTGGCTAAAAAGTTTTGGAGGAAATATCGAATTGATAGAGCCATTTGCCGGAGGAGGAATTGTAAGTTTAACAGCGGCGTTTGAGAATCTGGCAGAAAAGAGCATAATGGTTGAGAAAGACGAGGATATTGCGGCTGTGTGGCGAACTATTCTTGGAGGACAGGCCAGATGGTTGGCGGAGCAAATCATAAATTTTGAGATAACCCCAAAGAATGTTAATGCTGCTCTGAAGAGACATCCTACATCGTTAAGGCAAAGAGCGCTTATCACCATTCTAAAGAATCGGTTACATCATGGCGGAATTTTAGCACATGGAGCCGGGTTTATAAAAAATGGGGAGAACGGAAAAGGGTTAAGGTCTCGTTGGTATCCGGGGACGTTGAAAAAAAGAATTATGGATATTATGGTGGTGAGAAGTAAGGTCAAGTTTATTCAAGGTGATGGTCTGGAGATTATCGAGAAAAACTTAGATAGGAACGATGTTGTATTTTTCATTGACCCTCCATATACAAAGGCGGGAAGACGATTGTACAAGTATCATGAGATAGATCATGAAAAACTCTTTGGTCTGGTAGAGCATATAAACGGCGATTTTTTGATAACATACGACGATGCGCCAGAGATCGAAGATTTAACATTACGGCGGGGTTTTGTGCTGGAGAGAGTATTAATGAAAACGACTCATCACTTAAAGAAGTATGAACTGGTGATAGGTAAACATCTTGAGTGGTTGAGAGATTGATATGGGCATGTGAGATACGAGAGACGAATTATGATAGGCGTGAACAGACAAGGTGAGGTTTGGGTTTTTGCGGAGCAGCATAACGGGCAGTTGGAAGATACGCCAATAGAGTTGATGAGTAAGGCCCGTCATTTGGCTGATATACTCGGAGTAAAACTGGCGGCGGCGCTCTTGGGTAACGGTGTCGGTGAGCTTGCAGCGAAGCTGATACATTATGGGGCTGATAAAGTATATCTGGCTGAGCATCCGCTGCTTAAAGCTTATCAAACGAACAGCTATGCGAAGGTAATCTCCGATTTGATTGGCAAGTATGGGCCGCAGATAGTTCTTTACGGAGCGACAATCGCCGGCCGGGACCTTGCCCCTCGAATTGCAAGCACTATAAAGGCAGGGCTTACGGCTGACTGCACCGATTTGCAAATCGGCGACCATGAGATTTCAAAAAACGGAGATGTCCATAAGAATCTGCTTTTTCAGGTTAGGCCGGCTTTCGGCGGAAATATAATCGCGACAATCATAAATTACGACCGCTGGCCACAAATGGCGACGGTGCGCGAAGGTGTGATGCCGCCGGCGGAGCCGGACATCAGCCGAAAAGGCGAAATTATCGAAGAGAAAGCAGAACTTTCGCAAGAGGATTTGCCGTTAGAGATTCTCCAGGAGCATAAACGGGCGAAGAAAGTGAATCTCAAAGCCGCGAGGATAATCGTTGCAGGCGGAGCGGGCGTGGGCAGCAAAGAGAATTTCAAACTCATCTGGGAGCTTGCAAACTGCCTCGGTGCGGCGCCGGCGGCGAGCAGAGCAGCGGTTGATTTGGGCTTTATCGACCACGACCACCAGGTTGGACAAACGGGGACAACGGTTCGTCCGAGTCTGTATATAGCCGTGGGAATCAGCGGTGCGATTCAGCACCAGGCGGGGATGTCGCAGAGCCAAAAAATTATCGCAATCAATAACGACCCGGACGCGTCCATTTTTCAGATTGCGCATTACAAAATCGTCGGCGATTTGAATCAGGTCGTACCGAGAATGATAAAGGCCATTAAAGAGAAAGGCATAAAACAAGAAAGCACTGAAAAGGTTGGAGCAGCAGAGTAGATAATGGCGAACTTTTACAGGGATAACGACGATATTCAGTTTTTGTTCAGGCACATAGACCCTGGCAAGCTGGCGGGTATTTGTGAGAATGACTTTAAGTTTTCAAGAGAATTCGATTATGCGCCGGCCAACGCTGAAGAAGCGATACAGAACTACGAGATGGTCCTGGATTCGCTTGGGCAGTTGAGCGCTGATTTTATTTCTCCGCGGGCCGAGGATGTGGACCGCGAGGGCAATACACTTAACGAAGACGGCTCAGTGACGCGGCCGAAAGGGATACAAGAGTCTCTTGAAAAGCTTGCACAGGCAGAGGTTATGGGCTTTACACTGCCGTACAGATTTGGCGGTCTGAACTTTCCAAATCTCGTCTATTCGATGGCCATTGAGATTGTCTCGCGGGCCGACGCTGCACTTATGAATATATTCGGGCTGCAGGGAATTGCCGAGACAATCAATGCCTTTGCATCGGAGGAAATCAAGCAGAAATACCTGCACGACTTCGCGGCGGGGAAGGCAACCGGCGCGATGGTCCTGACTGAGCCGGATGCGGGTTCGGATTTGCAGTCGGTCAAGCTGCGTGCATTCCAGGATGACAAAGGCAACTGGTTTCTGCACGGTGTGAAGCGGTTCATAACCAATGGCTGCGGTGACGTGCTTTTGGTGTTGGCTCGCAGCGAGCCGGACAGGGCAGGAGGGCTGGGTTTGAGTCTTTTTGTCTGCGAGAGAGGGCCTACGGTTCATATTCGTCGGCTGGAAGACAAACTGGGCATCCACGGCTCACCAACGTGTGAGATATTCTTTGACAATACACCATGCGAGTTAATCGGTGAGCGCAGGCGTGGTCTTGCACCTTATGTTGCGAGCCTGATGAACGGCGCCCGTATCGGAATTGCAGCGCAATCGATGGGTATTGCGGAGGCGGCTTTTCGTGTTGCGCGTGATTACGCTTCTACAAGGTATCAGTTCGGCGTTGCTATTGAGAAGCTGGCTGCGGTGCGTGATATGCTGATTGATATGAAGACCGCTGTCGAAGCGGGACGTACCCTTTTGTATGAGACGTCACGCGTAGTGGATATGCAAGTTGGGTACGCCAGGCGCCTCGAATGCGATTGCCCCGAAGATAAGGAAGAGGCCAGGAAGCTAAAAGGCGAGTCGCGAAAATATAAAAGGTATGCAGGGTTGCTGACGCCGATGAGTAAATATTATTGTTCCGAGATGTGCAACAAAATCGCTTATGATTCTATTCAGGTTCTCGGCGGCAGCGGTTATATGCGGGATTATGCGTGTGAACGGCACGCTCGTGACGCCAGGATTACGACCATTTATGAGGGGACAAGCCAATTACAGATTGTAGCTGCGGTTCGGGGTGTGTGCAGCGGCACAGCCGAAAAATTCATTGACGAGCTTGTACAGCTAAACTACGAACCTGAAGTGAAAGATTTGCTCGAAAAACTTGGTGAGGGAACGGAGCAATTAAAAAGCTCAATCGCCTTTGTGAAGGAACAGGGCACGGAATATATGGACCTTTACGGCAGAGCGTTGGTCGATATTGCAATAGCTTTGATTAACGGTTATTTGTTTTGCGGCCAGGCCGGCACAAAAGTGGATATGGAAGTCACGAAGGCCGGAGACAATGGCCAGGGCGGCAACGGCACTATCGGTATGAAAGAGCGGAAGGCGAAGATTGCCCGCAGATACGTTACGAAGAACGCACCCAAGATTGCGGCGATGGCGGAGATGATTTGCGGCGGCGATAAGTCAACATTCAGCGATTATGAAACCCTGATAGGGTCTGTACCCGTTGAGTAAAGGTCGGTTTATGCTTCGAGCAGCTATATTCGATTTCGATGGGGTAATAACCGATTCCGAAATTTTGCACCTTCGGGCTTTCAACCGTGTGCTTGTTCAACATAACATCGAGATAACAACAAAAGATTATTACAAAGAATATCTTGGCTTAACCGACGTTGATTGCTTTAATGCGCTCGCCCGGGAAGGCCGACTCAAACTTGACACGCCGGGAATCAAAAATCTCATAAAACAAAAGAACCGGATATTCGAGGAAATGGTAAAAAGCGAAGGCACGATAATCGGAGGTGTCCGTGATTTGCTCGAGATGCTCAAGCAAAACAATATACCAATGGCTATCTGTTCAGGAGCGCTGCTGGCAGAGATTGAACTGATATTGAAACAGGCCCGGCTGCGTCCTTTTTTTGAAGCGATAGTTTCCGCTGAGCAGATAAAAAAAGGCAAGCCGGACCCGCAGGGGTTCCTGCTGACTTTGCAGAAACTCAACGAAGGTCGCCAGGAGCCGGTCGCAGGCGAGCAATGCATTGTTATAGAAGATTCGCATTGGGGGCTGGAGGCCGCGAAAGCAGCCGGGATGCACACGATTGCCGTAACAAATTCCTACAGCGCCGACCGGTTGAGTATGGCCGAAAAAATCGTTACGCGACTGGATGAGCTAAGTATGGGTGATTTACAGCAGCTTTGCGCTTGATTCGCCCTCAATTTTGGACGGCCGAACCGCAAACTAAAACCAGCAATTGCCGAGGCAGTTTTGCTGTAGAGCTCACCTTTTTCTCTGCAATGCGCCGGGGCCGGTAATTTCAGCTTTGACTTTACCGGTTTTTAAGTCGTACTCAATCGCATCAACAAAGGCGCCATTCAAAAGACACGGTTGAACTTCATCGCCCTGAACTGTTATTATAGCCCTGTTGCAGTCATAAAATAATTCACTGCCTACGAATCGTTTGTCTTTATCTTCATAAGTAATGCCGTCTGTTGCGTGAAGCGTCGAAAGCTCGCGTTCTCCGTCGGCAGTTTCATACAGGAGAGCTTCTATGTGGCCGGCAGTGGTTGCAGCTTGTTGGTCATAGTGAACTTGCCCTTCGACAATGGGGAAGTGATTGATTAGTAATGTTCCTTGTGGCCTGGCATCAACAATAATTAGATTGGGCTCTAACAAATACTTCAGCGTGTCAAAATCCTCCACAAATGCCCAACACGGCTTATCCAAACCGGAGCTATTTGAACCTGCCTCAGACTTGGTTATCTTTGAATTATAGAATTTTATCACACCTGGGCCGGTGGCCAGAAACAGCTGCTCCGCATTGTCATAGTCAAACTGGGTGCATTTCAGTTCAGTACCACTAAGGACTTTTCCCTGGTTCCCATCCTGCACTTCTTCTGCAGAATGCGAACTCTCTCTTGCCGTTTTGATGCTTGAGAGTCTGACCACTCCGCCGTCGGCTCTCAGATGTTCAATGCCGGCAGCTAATGCAGGAGCTTGCTTATCTTTATCTTCGGGCAAACTTACAGTTAGTCTTGGTGCCGAGAGCTTGTATTCCTGGCGGGAGTTTGGGTATTCTCGCAGCATTGTACATAAAGTGTCACCTTCGAAGACGGCCTTATTTGACGCCGACAGGAACTTGGCTTCTTTCTGTGCGATGACTTTTGCCGGAAGTGTCGTTCCTTTGGTTCCTGCACCGCTCAAATCATTTACATTAACGTAAAATGTTAGCTCTGCCGGACCGGCAGCAAAAATATCAACCGAACCAGAGGACTTTTTAGATTCATCTTTGGGTAGATTTACAGTCATCCTTGGTGCTGAAAGCGTGTAATCCTGTTGTGCGCTCGAATCGGCTTGTGGCATTGTGCATAGACAGTCACCTTCGAAGATGGCCTGATTTAACCTGGCTAAAAAATCAGCTTTTTTCTGGGCGGTGATTTTCACCGGAACGATTGGTTCATTAGCTTCGGCACCAGTTACATCGTTGGGATAAAATGTAAGCTCTAACGGACCCTCGGCGGCGGCATCACCGGTAGATGAGCAATAATCAATCCTTTGAGCGACAAGTATGTTTCGGCCGTTCGCCTCTGCCATCTCTTGTGGCCTTTGCACGCGGGTTACGGTTGCCCCGGAAGGACCAAGTATGCCGGAATCAATCATAGCTTTTTTAGAGTCCATAGGCACAACGACACAGCCGTTGTCACAGGTAAGGACTATATCCTTAGCTTCTTTGGGCAGCTTGTTTGGCTCGCTTTCTTTAGTAACAGTGACGCTGCGTGTCATTGCACTGTCCGCACTTACGGTATCAGCTTTGTCCGGCTCGGCAGCGTTCGTTACAGAAGCGCTAACCGCCTTTGTGTTATCTGCGCCGACTGTTTCAGTTTTTTCGGATTCCTCGCTCGAGCTTTTCGGCCAGAAGATATTGTTGATGGAAAGCTCATCAGTAAAAACCAATTGTTCAGGAGCGTCAATGAAAACGTTTTTACTGAATACACATCCGTAGTATTCGCCTTCTTTTCGCTCAACTACTTCTTTGCCTGTTGCTGGTGTCAACTTTGCCTTTTTAGGGACATTAGCTGCAACAGGTTCGCCCGGCGGCTCGGCTGGACCGGCAGCGTCTGTTTCTTCCGATGAAAAAGCTGCTTTTGATGAGCTTTTCAGACTCAAACTCTCCACATGGATTATTCTGAGAAATTCGAGGCGTTCCGACCCCTCATTGTAAACAAGTTCCAAGCCTCTGCCGAGCATCAGAGCCTCTTCATTAACGAATTTAACCGGCCCGGCAGTTGTAAATAACGACCTTTCGCTGATAAAATCAACATCATCAAGATAAACAAAGCCTTCTTTAATATCACTTGATGCCTTAGGCAAAATACGAATGACTACGTTTCCGGTAAGCGTGGCGTCTTTCGGCGCAGGCCTGCCCGCTGTGGTTTTGACCTGAACCTTTCCTTTATCGGCTGTGATGTAACATTTGAAGTTGCGGCGAAAAATGTTCATATACGGCTTTTCAATTTCCCACTCGTCGCCCCGCTCGTAAAGAAGTTTTTCGAACCCAAATACCCTGTCTATTTTTTTGGTTTTCTCATCCCGATGTTCGTACTCAGCCATTTGAACGGTGCCAACCCCAACCTTGCCAACCGTCCCAACTTCACTGTCAAACTTGCCTACGTTGCTTTCAGGGACAGTGTCGGTGAATTCTGCTCCGCTATTAAAATCAATCTCGGGAGTTTTACTCATCCGGTTATAGAGCAGGTATATTGCAAGCACGGCCCCTAATGAAATAAGCCAGACATAAAGTTTTCGTGACTTAATGCCCATAACAACCTTACCTCGCTCTTACGGTAAATATCTTTTTATAAGCCGGCCGCAGGATTTTGCTTTATCTTCTTTTCCATTTATAAAGGTCGAAATCCCGGACTCATAGCTTTACTACGCTGCCCCGTTCGTTGTAGCAGAGCAAGTCGTGTTTTTCGCCGGTGTAGCTGGGGGCGGAATGAATAATTACGCGCTTATCACTGAGCTGCTCTATGTGTGTAATTACTCCCCGCTTTTCATTTTGCAGATAGTCGGCAACTTCCGGCGAGACAAACAACTCAATCCGTTTTATCTGGTCTTTGGACGCCGACAGATTCAGCAATCTGATGATTTCAATGGCCAGTGACTCATGGCTTTTAACAAATCCGGTCCCGGCACAGTGCGGACAGGCCAGATAGGTGCTTGTTTGCAGGGAAGGACGCATTCGCTGGCGGGTCATTTCCACCACCCCGAACTTGCTTATCCTCAATATTCTCGAACGAGCACGGTCTATCTTGGCAGCGGTACGAAAGACCTTCTCCACATCTTTGCGGTGTTTTTCACTACGCATATCAATGAAATCGCAAATTATCAATCCGCCCATGTCTCGCAATCTAAGTTGACGGGCAATTTCAACCGCCGCCTCCATATTGCTTTTGTACGCGGTCTGCTCGGCACTTTGGTCTCGGTGGTATCGTCCACTGTTGACATCTATCGAGACCAGCGCCTCGGTTTGCTCGATTACAATTGAACCTCCGCTTTTGAGCCCTACCGTGCGAGACTGAACTTTAGCGATTTCGTCCTCGATTTGGTATTTGTGAAAGAGCGGAGCCTTGCCGTCATAATATGTCACTATTCGCTTCAAACGCGGAGTCGCTATGGAAAGAAAATCCCTGATTTTGCGAACAACACTTTCCGAATCGCATATTATCTCGCTGATTTTACTGTTGAAAACATCTCTCAGCGCTCTGATAACCAAACTGGATTCCTGGTAAAGCTCACCAGGCGCTTTTTCAGTTTCTATCCGTTTTTTTATGGCGGTCCACAAACGCCTGAGATATCTCAAATCGTTTTGTATATCCTTTTTTGAGCATCCTTGACCCGCTGTTCTGATAATAAAGCCCTGTCCCTTGGGCGGGTTACAATCCTGGAGAATCTGCCGCAGTCTTTTGCGCTCCTGCTCATCTTCAATCTTGTGTGAAACTCCGTGCTTTCGCATCCACGGCATCATAACCAGATACTTGCCGGGCAAGGCAAGATATGTGCTGAGGGTTGGCCCTTTGGTCTTTACGCCTTCCTTCGTTACTTGAACGACAAGTTCGTTGCCCTTACGAAGACAATTCTGGATCGGCAGACGGTCTTTGAATAACTTCCTGCGCCCAATTTTTTCGCTGTGCTTACCGCTCGCCGCCGGAAAATATCGATGGTGCAGGTCGCTGATATGCAGGAAACCATTTTTCCCTATCCCAAAATCAACAAATACCGCCTGTATCCCCGGCTCAATGTTTACAATCTTGCCTTTGTAAATATTGCCGACGCGACTACCCAAACTTGCCCTTTCTACATACAGCTCTTCGAGCGAACCATTTTCAACCACTGCAACTCTGCACTCTTCGCTCTCAGCCACATTTATAAGCATCTCTCTTGCCATAGTTTTACCTCTACTGTCTTATTCGCGTCTCTTGGTCTGCGGGCCGGTCAACCAATTATCAATAATCAATTGGTTTGCCATTGCACACTCGTACGCCTGACCGGCACTGCCAGTTTCTCTACATCGAGCTCCAGTAGTGTTAATATTTCTTCGACCCGTATCGAACCGGCCAAACTAATCTTGCATTCAACAAGTATATTTCTATCGTCGAACTCGATTGACTTCAAGAAAGGCCTGACATCTGCGTTGCGCGTATTTGCCCTTGCGTTGATTCGCCGCTGGATATTAAGACTTTCGCTTGCCAGCAAACGCTTAATCCTGTTTTTTAACTCTTTGTTAACATGCTCGGGCCGTACCGCCAATATGTAGGTAGCCGCCAGAGGTTGGAACGAGGTCTTTGCTTCTGCCGCCCTGACCTCGAGCAACTCACAGCCATCAGGCAGTTGGCCGGAAAGTCTGGCCTTAAACTGCTTCGTCTCAGACCACGGTGCCGGACTCTCGACCTTGATACACAACAAATCGTCGTCCGCCTCGACCCCGACGCTCCTCGGCAAGGGCAGAGATAACTTGGGACGAGGATTAAAACCCTGACTATACCGGATTTTTATACCCGCTCGAGCACACGCTCGCTGAAAAAGCTTAAGCGTTTCGGCGTGCGATAAAAACCTTAGATTGCCCCCTATGCTGAATTTTATTACTACCAGGATAATTCCGTCCGAAGCCGCTATCTGCGTATCTCCTTTCCAGTACCAACTACGTCTGAGCATAAGCTCAATTAGTACTACTACCAGATTAGCATTATTCTCGTCTTTCCTTTAAAAAACAAGTATTTTTTCTGCATTTTCGGGAACCATCTTTCTGTCATTGCGAGCTAGGCCCCAAGGAGCCGAAGCGAAGCAATCTCAACGCTTGAAAAAACGAGATTGCCACGGCGACTTTGTCGCCTCGCAATGACATTACAGCGCTATATTATTAAAGGGCGTGTTGCCCAATTCGGCTATTTTATGTATAATATTTGTGTTCTATCAGGATATGCAAGGAGGTAAATTATGTTAGGATGCAAGCAACGACGACAACTGACGCTGCAGTACACGAAGGCGAAACACTTGAAGAACTTATTGAAATACACGAAAGTAATACTCAATCAAAAGTCTCTACCGTTGTGGCTGATAAAGCCTATGGACGAGTAGAGAATTATAAGAAAGTCAAAGCTAAAAACATAACACCTTGTATTCCTCACAAAAAATCCAGAGGCTGTGATGAGGGAAAGTTCAGCCGCGATGACTTTCAATATGACTGTGCAAAAGATTGTTATATTTGCCCAAATGGCAAAGAGCTTAAACGCCAAACTCGTAAGCCGGTTAATCGTAACGAACACATGTATAAAGCGAGCAGAAAGGATTGCCGGAGATGTCCGCTACGAGCGAATTGTTACAGCGGCAAGTACAGCAAGCGGATATATCGTCACGAGGGTCAAGATGTAATTGATTGGGCGGACAATTGTATGAGTAAAACAAAAAGGCGATATTTTATGGGCAGACGGCGAGCGGTAGTGGAGGGCAGTTTTGCTGATGCTGCGAACAATCACGGCTATAAGCATAGTCGTTGGCGAAGTCTTGAACGCACGACAATTCAGAATCTGTCGATAGCATCAATTCAAAATCTGCGTAAGCTTATTGCCGGTTCCAGCCGAGCAGGTCGTAAATTTGCTGCAACAATGAATGTTTATCTCGGGAATTTGATGTTTATCCGAGTTTTACAATGTTTACACCTGAAAATAGCTGTCCGAAAACTGTTCAGGATGCAAAAAATGAATTTAATCAGTTTTGACATCGAGCAGACTATGATTTTGTTCTGAAAGCCAATTGGGCAACACGCCCTAAATACAATTGGTATGAGTCAAAAATTAGGAAAGGTAGGATTATGAAAACCGGAAAGTATTGGACCTTGGCATTGGCGGTAATCTGCGCTGGTCTGCTGACAGTCGAATCAAAGCCAGCCTGCCAAAAGGAAGATAAGGCAGGTTGGGATATTTGGGTCAAGTGCAGCGATGCAAGCTGTGGAGCCGAATATCAGATAAGCGAGAAAGAATATTTCGAGTATGTAAAAAAGCACCATGACCCAAAGACGATGAAGCCAAGGCTGCTGGTTTGTAAAAAGTGCGGCCAGGAAAGTGTTTGCAGAGCGATAAAATGCGAAAGATGTGGCTCGGTCTTTTTCTACAATGCTAACAAACGCGGGGGCTATGGTGACAAATGCCCCAAATGTGGCTATAGCATAATAAAAGAATATCTCAAGAAGTTCGAGACTCACCAGTCGTATGGCCAAGGCGTTATGTTCAGAGACAAGTCTGTCAGATTTTTCCGTAACACTCTGGCCGGTCTGCCGGGAGTGGAGGTCGCAGTTGACTATCTTGGACTAGATGCACATGGGTTTAGATTAACAGACCAGACACTTAAAAAGGACGTAGAGTGGCTGCTTCGCCAGAACGATGTCAAAGTGCCTGGGCCGGGACGACTTGAGATAAGTATTGAAGTTCAAGTGCTGGAGAGAACAGACCTCGCTGCAGCTTCAATAATCATCGAGCTGAAGGAGGCGGCCTCATTAAAAAGAGACCCGACGATATGCACCAGTACTGATACGTGGCAGCGGACTGTCCTGACCACCGGTCACAAGGGCGATATCAAAAAGGATATTCGAGAGCAGGTAGAATCCCTGGTTTATGACTTCCTGGACAGCTACCACGCAGTTAATCCAAAAGAGCGAAAACCCAAAATTCAAGCCGCGCAAATGATAACCGGAACGGTGCGATATCTTGGCTTTGAAGGGGGCTTTTACGGGTTGGTTGCGGATAGTGGCGAAAAATACGACCCTGTAAATCTGCCGAAAGAATACAAGCAAGACGGCCTGCGCGTGAAGTTCCAGGTCAGGGAGAAAAAGGGTATGGTTGGGTTTCGTATGTGGGGCAAAATCGCAGAGGTCGTTAAAATTGAAAAGTTGTGAGCCACAAAAACAGGAAGACACCCTGCCACGTCAAACCGGATTAGGAAAAATTCCAGATTGCTGCAATATCCGGAATAGGGCGATAATTTCCTTACCAAAAGGTGCGGTCATCGTTATAATCGCTTTGCAGACAACAGATACGATACCGGAAGAGTGTTAAGGAATTTATCACATGAGTACAAGCGGCGCAGCTTATCAAAAATGTATTAACCCTGATTGTGGGGCGGAGTTCGATTGCGGGCAGGCACTTTTCAAGTGTCCACAATGCGGTGAGCTGCTGGATATACAATACAACTGGGACAAGATTGAAGTGCCGGATAATTTGAGTAACTTCGCAAAGCGCTGGGCAAACAGAAAAAACCCTCTGGACTTTTCCGGAGTATGGCGGTTTCGCGAGCTACTGGGCTTCTGCGAGGACAAGTATAAAGTAACCATAGGTGAAGGCCAGACAATCCTGCAGCAGAATGACTTGGTTGCTGAATACGTGGATATGAGGCCGGGCTGTCTGTATCTGCAATACGAAGGGCTGAATCCGTCCGGTTCGTTCAAAGATAATGGTATGTCGGCGGCGTTCAGCCACGCAAAGATGGCTGGAGCAAGTTCCAGCGCATGTGCGTCAACAGGCAATACTTCCGCATCGGTGGCCCTATATGCGCACAGTTGCGGGCTGAAATGCACGGTGCTCATCGGTTCAGGCCGAATCGCTTTCGGCAAACTCAGCCAGGCGATGGACTACGGCGCTCAGACCATTCAAATACGCGGTGACTTCGATGACTGTATGCGACACGTTCAGGATGTCTGCACGAGACTTGGGCTGTATCTGCTCAATTCGCTAAATCCGTTCCGACTCGAAGGCCAAAAGACGATAATGTATCGAATCATCGAAGGGTTAGACTGGACTGTCCCTGACTGGATAATCGTACCCGGCGGAAACCTGGGTAATTCCAGCGCTTTCGGCAAGGCCTTTTATGAGTTAAAACAACTCGGCTTGATTAAGCAAATACCACGAATGGCCATTATTAACGCTACCGGTGCCGACACGCTGACTGATTTGGTCAACAACAAAAAGCTCGTCTGGAACGGCGGCAAGGTTGAGCAGAAAGTCATTGACGACTATTATGCTGATTTGACGGCCCGCAATTTTTCGCCGCATACCTGCGCGTCGGCGATAGAGATTTCGCGTCCGGTCAATCTGAAAAAATGTCTGCGTTCAATTGATATATGCGATGGAATTGTCCGTGCAGTAACTGACGAACAAATTTGCGATGCAAAGGCGATTATAGGCAGATACGGTTTGGGCTGTGAGCCGGCTTCGGCGGCGACAATCGCCGGCCTAAAAGACCTGAGAACTGAAGGCGTAATCGCTGCCGACGAGCAAGTTGCGTGCGTGCTGACCGGACACGCACTAAAAGACCCTGACGTAACGGTCAACTACCACAAGGACAAACAGGGCGAATTCAGCAATCCCCCCATAGAAACACCAAATGAGCTTGAGGAAATCATTAAGCTGATAAAGTGATTGCCTGAATTTTTTGATATATCAAGGCCGCCAATGGGAAATAATCTGAGCAACGGCAGGAATACAAAGATTCTTTTAGCCGGCGGCGTGCTGCTTCTTTCTGCGGTAAGTGCGTCGTGGTCACTTTCCGAAGGGTCGCTAAATAACCACGAATGTTACGTCTCCATTACCGCACGCGAGATGCTGGCAAGCGGCGACTGGATTTGGCCTACCTGTAACGGAATGCCTCGATTGCAGAAAACGCCTCTTCCCTACTGGCTTGTAGCCGGTTTGGCCAAAATAACCGGCAGGGTGGATGAATTCACTACTCGGCTGCCAAGTGTTGTGTTCGGGGTGCTTTCCGCAGCAATTATTCTGTACTTTGTAAATCAGTGGCTGTCCTTTAGAATTGCGCTGCTTTCCGCTTCTGTTTGGGCGACATCGCTGGCTTATATCCGCCACTCGCATAATGCCCGGCCGGAGATGGTTATGACATTTTTTATCGTGTTGTGTTTCGCAAGTTTCTACTCCGCTATTATCACCAGGAACCGGAGGAGACAAGTTGTGTATATGCTTGTCTTCTGGGTAAGTTTTGGGCTGGGGATGTTAGCCAAGGGGCCGGCCCCGCTGCCGCTCGTTTTGGTTCCACTGTTTTTCTACGTTGCCGTATTCCGACAATGGAAAATGCTGCCAAAACTGCTGCCGGTTGCAGGTGTTATTATCTTTCTGGCTATCACGTTGCCCTGGCCGCTGCTTATTGCTAATAAGCTGAACTGGAATTTGGTTGTATGGAAGCACAATTTTGTTGACCGTTTCTTTGGCACATACTCATCAGGGAACAAGCCAATCTATTATTATCTGTATATTATGTTTCAGTTTATACTGCCGTGGGTTGCTTTTTTGCCGATGGCTTTGGCCGCTCCTTTTTACCGAGTCTGGAACAAAAAACAACGTGTGATGCAGTTTTTGTGGCTGTGGTTTGTAGTGGGTCTGGCGTTCCTTACAATCTGCGGCGGCAAACGTCAGCACTACATACTGCCTATAATGCCGGCGATGTGCATACTGATAGGCATTCTGCTGGAAGATATGATTTTTACCCGAAAGGCATACACTTCTCAATACGCAGCAGTTGTTCTGCGAAACCATATTATTGTTATAATTGCAGGCGCTGTTGCCATGCCGATTTATATAGCCAGAACACATTCTGAGCTGCTTGGCGGGGCAATGATACTGGCGGCAGCAGCGATAATTGTAACTGCGGCTATTGCCATATTGTTTGCACAAAGGCGCGCTGCACTCGGCTGCTCAGCGGTCTTTGTCGGTATTGTTGTTTTGGTTATGATTTCTTACAACAGCCTTACAAACCCGACGGATTACAACAGGCACTCGCGAGAGTTTTCCAGAAAGGTTGCCGAAATAATTCCACAATCAGAGAAGCTTGTGGCTTATAAATCTATATCCAAAAGGGCCGTATACTATTTTGGCAGCGTCATACCTGTAATAACAGATGAATCGGCGCTCTACAGGCATTACGAAGACGGGGACTGGGTTATTGCTACCGGCGGTTCTCTGGAGAAATTATCACAAGATGACCGGTTCAGAAGAGTATGGTATAAAGAAAAGGCCGAGCGCCTGGGGTCAGGAGATACTGATGGTGCACTGTTCCATAAATCAGCGGCAGTCATCAAGGACGATACGTAAAAGCAGGTTCAGTTTGTCAGGCCGCCGATAAATTCCTTTTCAGCTTCGGTTAGTTTGCAGTTACCGCTAATCCTTTCAACTATCTCAAAAACTTCTTCGGCAGCATATCTCTGACTTTTTTTCAGCCATACAGCCGTAAGCATTGCGACTCTTTTTCTACCGCTACTTCCATGCAAAAGCACCGGCAGTTTGTCCTTATCGGCCATTATGGTGAGGAACCTGTCCTGAGTTTGTTTATCGGGGAAATGCTTGTTTCTTCCTATAGGCAGTTCAATGTAATTGACGCCGTTACTTTTAGCCCAGATTATTTCTTCGTTATACCAGTTTCTCTCGCGATGCTCGGAGGCTGAACGAACGTTTACGATTGTGCCGATGTGATATTTGTAGAGCAGGCGGGTATAATCCATTCCTCGTGGCTGGCCGCTGGTATAAAGGGCATCGGGCTTAATAATATGAAAATTCTTAATATGGAAATGTCTGACCAGCAGGACTATTGCCGCTGCTATCAGCAGGATAATTATCAGTCCGGAGGATGATTTTTTCTTTTTCATTTGTCAGTCCGCTGTCAAGTTTTCTTTGCGATGGATTTTTCTAACTGAATATACTTTCTTATTGGTTGATTCAAAATAAACCCTGCTCAGCATTTCTCCTATCAGTCCGGTGGTGATAAAGATTAGCCCGGTCAGCAGGAGCACGGCTGCCGCTCCCGCCAGTGGGCCGTGTGCGACAAGAATCGGTACGTTATAAGCGAATTTATCATAGAGTATATAAGCACTGAGCAGCAGAGCGGCGAGGATGCAATACAGAGCTATTCTGCCAAAGAAATGCAGCGGTCTTGTAACATATCCGAGCAGGAATCTAAGCGTTATCAAATCAAAAGCAACTCTAAACGTTCTGGATATGCCGTAGTGACTAACACCGCATGGCCGGCTCATATGCTTTATAGGTATCTCGATAATCTTAATGCTGCTGCGTGACAATAGTGCTGGAATAAACCTGTGCATTTCGCCGTAAAGATTCAATTCTTTGATTACCTCGTGTTTGTATGCCCTGAACGTGCTGCCAAAATCATGGATATCGACGCCGCTTATTTTTGAAGCAAGCCAGTTAGCGGTCATTGAAGGGATTTTTCTCATTATCAGATTATCCACTCTGCGTTTGCGCCAGCCGCTGACAACGTCATAACCGGCGTTAATCTTTTCAAGAAAATTCGGTATCTCTTCCGGACTGTGCTGGAGGTCACCGTCCATTGATATTATTATTTGTCCCCTTGCGACATCAAAGCCGGCGGCAAGAGCCGGCGTCTGGCCAAAGTTGCGACGAAGTTCGACAACTGCCACTTTGCCGTCTTTGTCAACAATGCCTTTCAATAGCTGCAGAGTTTCGTCGGCGCTGCCGTCGTCGATAAAGATAATCTCGTAGCGGAGGTCGGTTTGGCCCATTGTTTTGGTTAGTCGGCTGTAAAGCTCAGTAACAGCGTCAGCTTCATTATAAAGCGGTACGACGACCGAGCAATCAATATCAACCTGGCTATAATTGTCCATAATGCACCAGCTTTATTCCTGCGTCTTTGAAATACTGCTTTGTTTTTTCGCTGCAAAGAGCTTCAAATTCAACTTTTCGTTCCCGGAGCAGTCTTGTTTTCGCCGGGTCCAGTCCGTTAGGAAATCCGGGATGGGTCATCACCTCTGCGGTCGGCGCCGAATTATATAGAGCGACAGCCCGGAAGAAATTGACGTCTATCCTGCCGGTATGTGCGACTCCGAGCAAGGCATCGGTTTTCAGGAAAGCTGAGTTTTGAACATAGTTTATCTTTGCCATAGCTCGAACGAGGCATGCTCTTTTTCTTCCCCCCTGTTCGGGCAGCGGCCAGGGCATTCGGGAAAGCTCCTTCGGCTCAAATGGCCAACGTACAGCAGGGATGTTAAATTGCCCCGCCAATTCGCACACTATTGTGAATATGGCGGGG